>Ga0209201_1000201_pt1 | contig 90967 bp, 124 predicted proteins | sample AD_UKC055_MetaG_FD_184411 | JGI IMG/M metagenome (GOLD analysis project Ga0209201, IMG submission 184411) | Active sludge microbial communities of municipal wastewater-treating anaerobic digesters from USA - AD_UKC055_MetaG (SPAdes) (version 2) | ecosystem: Engineered > Bioreactor > Anaerobic >...
GCGAATATCAAGCAATTTTTTATCATATAATACCAACATTATCGCCATATAATGTTGGCGATAGAATATTACAAATACAGTTGAGAAATAGAAAAAACATAAATTTTATTGAAGCCGAAGAACTTTCCAAAACAACACGTGGTGAAGGGGGATTCGGACATACAGGAAAATGACATGGAAGAATTTGATTTAAAAGAAGTTAATCCAAAAGAACTTTTTGGAGAGCAAGAACCTAACGTTTATTTGTATAATAATCATAAAAATAATGTTGTAATCACATCAGGCATGAAATGGTATACAAGACTGTGGTATTTAATCAGTAATCCATTTGTCTATCTTTTTACAGGAAAAATACGTTATTAAATATGGAAAATTGGAATTATCAAAACCCCGCAAATGACCCAACAGCACAGGCTGATTGGAATCAAACACTTGTTACAAAATTTAATAAAATTGTAGCAGAAAATAACATGGAAATGCGTCCAGTGCATATTTACGCACCAATAAAATTTAAATCGTTATTTAAAACTTTAGTGTTTTATAATGATGAGGAACTAACAATCGGTGATAAATATGTTGTTTCTTATATGAATGAAAACAATAATATTGTTAATATTGGGCAAGAAGAAATGGAAATCATAAATTATTAATAATTTTATTTAAAACAATTTGATTATGAAGGGTACAACTGGAATCAAAATTAGAAGAGAAGGTGCAAAGCAGAGACTTGAAGCACAACTCAAAAGTAACGTGAAACGTGAAAAAGTTAATGGTAAAACAACCGATAATTTTATACCATTAACAACTGGCGATATTGCACGCATTAATCGTGAACTTGATGCAATAAACAATCCAAAGAAAAAATAAAATATTATGAAAGAATTATTTAAAAGACAGTTAGAGGAAAATAATCTTGTAACTGAAGAAATGTTGAAAAATATAAAAATCAAAACCTATAAAAATGGTAATGAAATTAAAATTGGTGATAAAGTTCTATATGCATTACTTACAGATATGTCTGAAGAGCAAATAAAAGCAAAAACCTATTTTTCCGACATTCCAATGGAAAGAAAAGAAGAACCCCATGAAATTTCGCTTGAATTAATCACATTAAATGAAAATCAATTCGATTTATATACTTATGATAATAGGCTTCAAGATAAAACAAACAAAAAAAGTTTACCAATTATTCGATTAAAATAGTGATAAATAATGAAAGACAAAATTATAATCATTAGTTGCGAATTAAAAAACGCAAAAGATGATATTTTGATTGAAAAGAATGATGACCCGGTATTAATCCGGGCAATGAATGAGTTTGGTAAAGGATTGAAAAAAAATAATATTGAGATTTGGGAACAACATGATAATATCATCATTGCTGAAGACGGTTATTATCTTGCAATTTATCCCGATAGAATAAAAGAAGTTGTTAAATGAAACAATACTTAGACGTATTACATGATATCCTCGCCAATGGCAGAGAGAAGGAATCTGGCAGAGCCAATATGCCAAATACTATTGGTTTATCACGTGCAACCATTTTAATGGAAGACATATATGTAAATTTTCCATTACTCACAACCAAGAAAATGTTCTGGAAAGGAATTGTTGAAGAACTTTTATGGTTTTTACGTGGAGAAACAAACATAAAACCACTTGTTGATAAAGGTGTGAATATTTGGAATGGTGATGCTTATCGTTGGTATAAAGACCATTATGTACCATTGGGTGCACCGCCAATGACAATGGAAGAATTTCTTGAAATGGTAAAAGCAGGTCAAAGTGTAACTGTAAGTGACCCACAAAATCCACATCCATATGATAAATATAAAAATTATTATTATGGTGACTTGGATAAAGTTTACGGCTATCAATGGCGTAATCAAAATGGTGTTGACCAAATCAAGGATATTTATGAAGATTTGAAGAAAAATCCATACGGAAGGTATAAAATATTGGATGCATGGAACAAAAAAGACTTTCCTGAAATGGCTTTACCGCCTTGTCATTTGCTTTATCAGTTTATTGTGAGACCGATGACAATAGTGGAAAGATTGGAATTCTATGAGCCAGAACGATTAACTTTTGATGAATCCGAAGAAAGACACGAATATTTAGATGCATTAAATGTCCCAAAATATTTTCTTGATATGAATATGTATCAGCGTAGTTGTGATACGTTTCTTGGTGTTCCATTTAATCTTGCTTCAATGTCACTATTACTTCTGATTATGGCAAAAGCCGTTGGAATGGTTGCTGGTGATGCGTTTTGGATTGGTGGTGATACACATTTATATGTTAATCATATTCCAATGGTTAATGAGCAATTGTCAAGAGAACCAAAAGATTTGCCACGAATAGTAGTAAAGAAAGAACTCAATTCATTTGAAGACATATTGACATTAAAATATGAAGATTTTGAGTTGATTGGATATAATGACCCACATCCTGCAATTAAGGCTGAGTTATTTACCGGATTCAAAAAATTATAACTTTTGAATGATTATATTATACATAGCAATTGGTTTTTTAGCAATAATCGTATTGTTGCAAGCAATGGCATTGTATTATTTTGTCAGAAAAAGTACATATATTTCTGACAAGGAAAAAGAATTTATTACATTTGTGATTGATATTTTTTCTGAATACGGTGATGATTTGGGTATACAATCCAAAGACGAGCACGAAAAAATTGTTAAGGAACTTGATAAAATAAAAAAGAAACACTTACGAAAATGAGAAAACTCGAACAAATTATTGAATGGTATCCAGATGAAGAATTTCTTTCTGCTGATGGGTTTGAAGAAGCACTGATTGGTGTTGCATACGATAAAATAAAAGGCACGCATGTGCTTGTTTATTCCAGAATGAAATGTATTGAAATTCTCATTGAAAGGGATAAAATGAGCAAAGAAGAAGCTGAAGAATATTTCGATTTCAATGTAGAAGGTGCGTACATGGGTGAAAAAACCCCAATATATGTTGATGATTTAATGTTCTTTGAGGAATAAAAAAACAATAAAAATAGGGGGGTCGTGAAAACGACCCTTCCCTTTTTATTGTTTAATTTGACGTGATTTCTAATTAAAGAACTTTAACTGTCATTTCTTCGTTTGAAACCAAAATTGCTGCCAATGCTGCTGCAATAGCTGCTGCATCTGTAAGACCAGTTTCGTTTACGCCTGTTCTAAGGAACAATCTAAGAGTTTTCTGTGTTAACATAGCTTTATTGTTTTAATGTAATGTTATTTTTAATATAAATACTGAAAAGAACTTAAACCACCGGAATAAAAGTTAATTTCCTTTCGTTTCACTTAAAAAAGGAACAACGTCCTCTTTTACAGGTATTCCAACAACAACTTTCCAATATGGTTTAAAGCCACCAATTGTTTTTTTGGTTTCATCGGTTACATTATTGGCACTTTCCACTTCATAATACCTGCTCTTTTCTCCGCTCATGTTGTATTCAATAATATCACCCCTGTCAATTTCGATTTGTTTTTCTTCCAATTCTTTAAGATAAATTCCAAATCTTATATTTCCTGCATCATCACGTGCAATACCACCCGGATTCCCACCATAATTTTCTTGTTTACCGTCTTCAACAGTAACCATAACCTTCAGTCTTACAGGGGCAAAAAACTTCTTGTCTTTAGTTTTGGTTTGACCATATAATGCGTGTGACTTAGATTCAATTATATTAATCTTGTGTAATATAACTTCCTGTGCATTATCTGTTTCGAGATAATTTCTACCGTACATTACATCCAAATCGAAAGAATTGTCAGTCATGAACAAACCCATTCTTTGACTTTCAAGGTCTATAAGTTGTTTTTTCTTTTTCATTAGTCAATTATTTTAAAACCTTCAACTTCAAGCGAATTTATCCCATCAACAAAACTTTGATATTGCCTGTCAATCGCCCAATCAGGTACATTTGACCTATCAACACCAGCTTCAATATCTTTTCTCACTCTTTGTTTTGCCACTTCCGGGTCAACACTAAATATTTTTGCAAATCCCTCAAATGGCTTATCTACATGAACTTTCATATAGTTCATAAGTCTTTTCCTATCTTCAGATTTTACATTTGTAGCATCAAGAATTACGTTTTTACCGTTATTTAGTGCATCGGCAACTCTTTGAAATGCAAGTGCCCAAACTTGTCCATTTTTTGTTTGGTCAGAAATATTTCCGGTTAATTCCCTGCGAATATCGTCAGGAGATACAACAACAGTGTTGGCATCAGTATTTGCCTTAATCCACGTAGACTTACCACTACCAGAAATACCAACAGGGAGAAGTAATTTTGGTTTCCTTTCAATTTCAACTTCGCCTATTATTTCGTTTGGTGAATATTTATCTTCATATTTAATTCTCCAATTATATAATTTCTGAATGCCCCTACTATTAACCACACCGATTTTATCGTCAATGTTTATATTTTTCTTAATTATTTCTTTGGCACGCTCTAAAGTAAACTTCATAACGCTTGGGTCACTGTGTTTAACTCGATAATCACATGTTCCAAAACTGTCTTTCATTACTCCACTCAAAGAAGTAATGAAACATTTTCCACCGTGACCTATTCTAAAAATTGCCCATGTGTTATCTTCAGGTGATTGGAATTCAGGATTAAGTTTTTCCATTACCTCAAAAAGTCGTTGTTTACTGTCTTTTTTCATATTAAATTGCTATAATTGGGAACATTGGCGGTTGGTAGCCACGTTCTTTGTTAACGTTTTCAGCTATTTTAGCACGAATCTCTGTCATATTTTCCTGACTTAATTTTTCCAACTGGTCAAGAATAATTTTTTCAGTATCTTCTTTTAATTTTGTTCCTTCTTCAAGCAAATGGCGATAATCCATTGTCAATTGCTTTTCAGTAACGCCAAGTTCACCACTGTAAAACCCTCTTATTCCACCAATAACAATTTTTACTTGCGCAATAAGAAGATTTCTTATTTGTTGTTGTGCAACATCATTCATTTTACCCCATTCCAAAACCTTTGTTGGCGGGTCTGATGGTAATCTGACAACATCACTGTTTTCTTCCATACATTTATCTCTATCGTTAATGTTTGTGTCATAATACCAATACCAAACTTTTCTACCAGCCATATGCTTACCCCATACACCTTGAATTTCATCACGTGAACCGGGTATTGGGTACAAATGTAATACTTTTTCTCCACTTGCCAAACCAGTAACACGATATGTTAATATTGATTGTAAAACTCTTTGCTTCATTCTTCTATCCTGTGCAGTTAAAAGAGTTGAAAATGTGGGTTGTACATACATTGCTGGACGACCAAGATATGACCAGCCAACCATGCCCGGACTCCAAGCATTTAATGCGAATGGGTCAACTAAGCCACCATCTATTTCTGGCGGTGTTTCCCACAAAACTTCATTAATTTCTCTACCAGCAGGTATAATATAATGCTGTGTATTTGCTTGTGTAACAATGAAATCACGCTTTAATTCCCAACCAGTTGCTGCAGGTGCGTTTGTTCCTAAACCAACTTGACGTGAATAAGCATATGTAAATGATTCCATATAATGATTTGATTTAGTTGTAAAAGCAGAAAGAAAATCGCTGCTTTCTTTACTTAAACCTTCAAGTCCAATCCATTGCTGTTGTATCAGCCAATTATTCACAATTGATGAATAATCTTCTATAACCATTTCAAGGTAAGAATCCATCATTTCATCCTTAATTTCAAATGGTCTGAGTGGATATCCCAACGCATGTTTAACCTTGAGATACAGTTTATTTTTATCAACAGTAGTTATTAATGCCATAATTATGCTTATTTCATATAAATACTAAAAAGTTTTTTTAAAAAATGGTTTGGTTCAATAGGAAATTTATGTATATTTGTCAATTAATTAACTCATAGTCAAAATGCTCAAAATTGAATACGAAATTGTTTTGAATAAATCGGGCAGACCTTGTATTGGATTAACAAATCAATATGAAGATAAACCTGAAGATAAGTTTTTTGCGCTTGAATTGACAAGATACGTTCTTGAAAATGTATATGCTCGTAGAAGCACACAATTTGACATGGAAACTGCCAAGCAAATTGACCAAGCAATTATACTACTTCAACAGGTTGGTGATGAAATAGCTGAGATTTTATGGCAAAACATGAAGTTTTTGGGAGATACATCATTGCTCTTTAATAAGACATATCATGTTCAAGTCAATACAATTGAAGAAAGAAACCAATTGGGTTTTGGTGGTATCTTGGCTGGTGATAAAATATATCTCAGGCAAGAAGGACTCAGGGTACTTGTTACCGATGAAATGAAAATATATGAATTAAAAGGGGGAATTGATAACGAAAATTGGAGCGAAATTATTACACAGAAAATTTGACACTATGACAAATAAGCCGACAGAAGAACAGGAAAGAATATTCTTGTTTGTTAAAAAAAGACCAGAAAATATTTTAATTAAAGCATATGCTGGTGCAGGAAAAACCACCACTATTGTTGAAGCAGTAAAATTGTTGCCAAAAGACAAAAATATTATGTTCTTGGCATTTAACAAACATATTCAGGAAGAACTTAAAACCAAATTACCCGAACATGTTCGCTGCTATACGACATATGGACTTGGAACTGCAGCGATTAAAAGAAAATACGGAGATAAAATACATTTTGATGAATTTAAAATCGATAAAATCATTCTTGCAAAATCAAAAAATTGGGATTTGCACGATGAATTTAAAAGTGATGAAGAAATACTTCTTTATCAAGATTCAATAAAAAAATTGGTTAATCTTTGTCGTCTAACATTAACATTAAAACCGGAATTCGTACCATATGTTGCCGAAAGATATGATATAAATATCAGTAAACCAAAGGATATAAAAAGAGTACTTAAAGTACTTGATGAAGCAACAAGCGATAGAAAAAGCTTCGATTATACCGATATGATTTATCTTCCAGCAGTTGATAATGGCATATGGATGTTTCCGCAGGATTATGTGTTTGTTGATGAGGTTCAAGATTTGAACAGATGCCAAATCAAAATAATAGAAAAGGTCTTGAAAAAAGACAGGGTGAGTGGAAAACTTACTGGCAGATTAATCACTGTCGGTGATTTTTTTCAAGGAATTTATGGATTTAATGCTGCCGATGAAAAATCATTTGAATGGTTCGAAAAATTTCCAAACACCAAAACATTACCACTTTCAGTATCATTCAGATGCTCACAAAATGTAATAAAAAAAGCACAGGAAATTGTGCCGGATATTAAAGCACTTCCTGATGCACCGGACGGTGAAGTAAGGGATGGCGATGTGCTTACTGAAGCGCAGAGTGGCGACTTTGTACTTTGCAGAACTACGATGCCACTGGTGAAACTATTTTTCGAATTTCTCACTCAGAGAAAAAAAGCAATTATTAAGGGTTCGGACATAGGAATACAACTTATTGACCTAATCGGTAAAATTAACAATCTTCCAAAACTCGTTAATTTCTGGGAAAATGAGTTGGCTGAATTTCGTAAAGAGTTAAAATCAAGTGGTGTTATTAATCCACGTGAGCATAGTGGATATGTGGCACTTGAAGATAAAGTAACAACTTTGTTATTCTTAGCAGGACTTTCGGACAGCGTGGAAGACCTTAAAAGTAAAATCAGAACAATTTTTACTGATGAAATACAGGGTATTTGTTTAAGTACCGTACACAAAATTAAAGGTTTGGAAGCAAATCGAGTATTTATAGTACGCCCGGACTTACTGCCAATGCAAAATACCAAATCTTGGCAATATATTCAAGAGAAGAATTTGGAATATGTGGCATATACAAGGGCAAAACTTGAATTAATTTTTGATAGAAATTGGACTGACGAATCTTAATATCTTATAATTATGGAATGGACAATTAAAATTGAAGGAAATGAAGTTGATTTGGTAAGTGAGAAAAAACTTCCAATACCAAATCAAAGAATAGTGGTAAAATATGACCCGCAAAAAGATGAAATCAAGTTCATGGGACAATATAAGCCACATAATAAAGAATGGACGGTTTTCAGTGAAGAATCATATTCAACAGAAATTGATTTGGAAAAGATTCAGGAATTATTGTATAGAACATACAATAAAATGCGTGAACGAGTGAAGGTGTATGAGAATATTGCAGAAGGATTTAATGTAATTAAATTGATTCAAATACCTGAAGAAGAAGAATAAAAAAAAGGGACTGAATTCAGTCCCTTTTTTACTTTATCGAGCATTGATTACTTCAAGTCGCCAATTCCGAAGGTTGTTAAACCATCGCAGAAAATTCTACCGTAGTAACGGTTAAGAACCATTTTCTTTGCATAACGAGTCATGATACCACGAATCGGTGTGAAATCGAATGGGTTGTACATAACCGGAGTCAACTGCATTGGTACATAAGGAGCATAAATGTAACCAGTCTCAAGGATTGATGTACCTTTATGTCCGATAAGTACTGTGTTTGCAGGAGCATACGGGTCACGGTATACGATGTAACGTCCGCTAAGTGTACCGATTTTTTCGATACCCATGTTGTACTTGTCCTGTTCAGGAGCAGCGTTGCTAACATGGAAGTATTCAAGGTCATCGAATACTGCACTTACTTCAGGAGATACAACTACCCATGAAGCACCACCACGAAGGGTAGCTTTGTGAATCTGTGCTGAAATCTGGTTAACTTTTGTTACCAATGTTTGATTCCAGTCTTTCTGAACACCGTAGTATCCAGTAGTCTGCTTACGAAGACCATTGTAGTCCCATCTTGTTGTCCAAGCAGCACCCCTTCTAAGGTCACGAAGGATTTCACGGTCAATTTCTGCAGCCATCTGTTCTGAAAGAAGAGCGGTTAACTCAGCTTCAGCGTCAATGTTGTGGAATGCACTAACGTCCTGTGCAAGTTCAGGTGTCCACATAGCACGCATTTTACGTGTTTCTACAGATACTGTAACTTGGTCAAGTACGAAAGTAACTTCAGCCATTTTTGAATCTTCTTCAAGGTCGCTGTATACCCTGTATGCATAGCTGAAAGTAGTTGCACTTGTAGCACCACTCAAAGCCTGATAGCCGTCAGTTCCCGGATATGTTAAGTCAGCTACTACAACAACATCGCCAGTTTTGCTAACGATACCCTGTCCGTATTTCTGAACTTTTACATTGAAAGGAATAACTGAACTTGCAGGAATTGAATCAGCAGCAGTAGGAGCATCCAAATTAGTGTCTGCGAAAATCCTCAAACCAGCAAGGAATGATTCGGTATCCAAAGGAACACCAGCAGGACCGATAAGTTTACCATCGTTTGATGTACTGAAACCAGAAATGGTTAAAGTAACGAATTTACCAGTTGTATCAAGAACTGCTGCGCAGTCACCTGTTATAACGGTAATTTCACCCTTTGAACGGTCAAACAATGAATAACCTTCGTCATTATATTCGGTTGCATAGAATGCATCGTATAATGAACGAGTTTCGAACTGAGTTCTTGCTGATAAAGCAAGGTCAGCAGCATTACCATAAGCACCATTAGGTGAAGTATGCTCAAGACCAGCCGGAGCAACCCTAACAGAAGTCTTAGGATTGATGAAGTACAACTTACCGATAGGCAAGTTTAAAGCCTGTACTGAAACGATGTCGTTTGCAAGTAATTTTGCAAATACCCTACGAATTACAGGGAATGCAACAGTTTCGAACTGACCTGAACTTGCAGAATCAGTTGATTCGTTAATCATGTAAGATAACTGATTTTCGAAAAGCTGTGCGCAGTTTTCTTTTACGTTACCTTCAAGACCTTCCAACAAACCGATTTTTTCCCAACGGTTGGTTGTTATTTCTCTTTGTTCACGAAGTTGTTTTAATCCAATATTACCAACTTCGGCACTTTCCATTAAAAATCCCATTGTATTAATGTTTTATTTAATTACAAATTATTTTTTTTGCCTCTTTTCTCTATGGTTTCAATGATTCTCTTCATTTTATTGAGATGTTCATTGTTTTCATAGGCTGTTACTTCTTTTGCTTCATCAAGTTTCTGCTTTGAAGATGGAGCAACTGAGGCTGCTACTTTATCTTCAATAGCTTCAGTTAAAGTTTTCTTGCCTTCCTTCATTTCTGAAAGGACTGCTTTGTACTTCTTCTGTGATTCAGCAATACTATCAACCTTTTTAAATTCGTTGATAATCTTAATCTTATCTTCTTGAGTTAATGCCAATTCTTCATTTACCAAAAGGTTATTTACATGTGCCAAATTGGTATTGAAAACTGCCATTTCTTTCAATTGTGTGCGATACTTTTCAAGTGCCGTCTTATAGCTTTCAATCAAAGTTGTAGCTGACTTTTTGAATTTAATGGTTTCATTAACTTTCTTCGTCAACTTCTTGTTTTCATCGATTAAACCCTGAAGTTTTTTCGATTCTTTAATCGCTTCCGGTGACTGGTCTTTTTCGCCCTGACTCAAATATTCTTGTCCCGGCAATACTCTACCCGGCATTGGTCTCCTTTTTGCATAGGTTACACCATGTGCTTCATCAACTTCCTTTTCTGCACCCAATACTGCTTCAACGTCAGCATCGGTAATTGGAGCTTCTTCTTGTAAATCAGCAGGACTCATTTCATCCGGCTGCAATTGAAGTTCATCAATTAATTTTTCAGTAGGACCTTGATTGTGTAGAGCATCAATCTGACCATCACTACCAAATGTTTCCTGACCTGCAGCATGCATTTCATCAACTGGTTTGAATGAGTTAATCATTTCATCGATTTGATTTCTCATACTTACAAGCTGGTCGAATGCAACACCTTTATTGCCTTTATCCATATATGAAGGAGAAGAAGGTTCAGTAAAATCGGTAATTCTTTCATCAAGATTTTCCATATTTGCTATTTCTGCTTCAATCTCATCCATTGTAATGATTTCGTCTTCTTCACCAGCACCTTCTATTGCAGTGCCAACACTATCAACGCTTTGTCCTGTCATGTCAAGGTTTTCTGTTTGAAGTGGTTTCTGAGCTTTTTTTGCTTTTTCTTTGAATGGGTCGCCATCGCCAACAGTATCTGTAACTTTTACAGTTTCATCAACCATTTTTTCGCCTTTAGCTTTCTCATCGAATGGGTCGCCATCACCAACGGTATCAATGATTTTTACATCTTCTTCTACCTGTGCCACTTGTTTTGCTTTTTCTCCGAAGGGTTTACCTTCTCCTGCGGTTTCTTTTACGGCTTTTTTAGCCTCTTTTTCTTGTTTCATAACAGTATCATTATTTGATTCAACGTCATCTTTCGATTCTTTGCTTTCGTCTATTCTCTTATAAGACTCTTTGGTTGATTTATTTTTATTTAATTCTTCCTTTAATAGTTTATTGAATTTATCGGGAAATTCTTCCGCTAATTTCTTCTTAGCATTAGCTTCTGCAGCCTCTCTGATTGCATTATAATCAGTTAAAGCTTCTTTTACTATCGATTTTTTATCGTTTGCCATGTTCCTAAAATCTCGTGTCTAATACTATAATTTTTATATAAATACATCTTTTTCGCAAAAAAGTATTATTTTTAATAAAATTCTTGCAAATTCAAAATTTTATATTTATATTTTGGCACATAGAATCTGTCTTATAATAAGAACTTATCTATTGCTTTTATTATCTTACTTTCTTCTTCCTTAATCAATATTCCATTTTTGTTAACATACCCTTCTTCAAACTCCAACCCGCTTTGTTCTGGAAATAAATAAGCACCGGGTGTACTTGGTGTAGCAACTAAGTCAAAACCTATTAGTTCAAAATCGTTTTGAACCATATTTTCACCATTAACCTCTTTAAGTGTGCCAACACCACGTGAGGAAATACCTAATTTAATTTTGTTTTGTAAATAAAGAACAATCTTATCGCCAATAACCGAAACAACACCATATTTAATATATCCCGGAGATACGATAATTTTAAGCTGACCGAATAGCACATTACTTTGTTCACCCTTACCCCACCACATTTTCGTAATCATATGGGAGATGTTTTGAAGAGAAATTATTGATGAATCTGGATGGTCTGCTTCAGATACTGCACTATTTGTATCAACCAACTGTTGATATGATTGTACTTGAGGAACTAAAACGTCTTTAGGATAAACACGTCCATTCTTATTTTTTACACCCCACTTCTGCAGAATACAGTTAATTAATACGGGTTCGTTTGGTTTGAGTACAAATCCTTCACTTATCATAGTAGGATTTAAATCAGTATTAACATAGCCAGCATCGTGCTCAATCAAAATTCCAAATCCATATTCACCCGCTTGCAATATTCTACCTTCACTCAACCTAAATATCTTACTCATTTTGAACAGTCTTTAATATAAATAGTATTAATTATCGATTTGGTACAGTAATAACTGCTGGCTTTTCTTCATTACTTTTTTTTATTGGTTCTGATGCACTGATGTTCTCAATGAACATACGTGTTTCCATTTGAATTAGAAGTTTTTTGAGATTTTCATTAACTTCTTTAAGCTTTTCTATTTTGCCCATTGCCATATGACTTGAAATTATTATTCGGTTTTATTAAAAGATTCGAGGAATTCGTCAAACTTCTTCAATATTTTTATCGAATCAGCATGGTCTAATTTTTCCTTCAAATCCAAAAGATTAGATACTCCGTTCAACACATGCAATGTTTCTTTTTCAGATTCAATCCATTGACGGGTTCTTTCTTCTTCACGTTTAAGCATTTCCAGTCTCAATCTTTCCAATGTCTCGGCATGTTCTTTCCTGATATTATCAACCCTTGCAAGATATTGCTGCTGCAATGTCTTTACTTCAGCAGTTTTTAGCTTTATTGTTTTTATAAAGCTCAGAACTACGATAGCAAACACGATTGCCAATGCGACAAACAAATAGAAGAATGCATTGTAATACCAAATTGGATGCTGAATTTGTGCTAATATTGTATATAACATCACCATGAAATTTGTTTTATAATAAATACGAGAAAATATCCATTTTTCATTGCAGGGTATTTATATTTAAAATCAACGAAATGGCGAGTAATGTAAATTTAATTGACCCTAACGAAATCAACACCACAAACATGGGTAACGATAATGTGAATGCTATTCCACAATATCAGGATATGTATATTTTTGCTGAATTGAAAGCAAAAAGCAAAGCAAGAACAGTTATTGTTACAACAAATGATGGTAGCGTTAGTCAGGGAACATTAAAAACCGGACTTGAAAAACCAAGAGAAGTTAATTTAATGGGCGTAAATCAAAATGAGGGTGATAACAATCCGAATTATTTGAAATTCACCACCAATTATTATGATGGTAGCACTGGTTCATACACTCAATATGAAAGTTTTGGTATAAGTAATATTAAAATTGTTGTAAATTCCTCATATGTTCCACAAGTAAACATACAATTCGTTGATTTAAGGGGTTTGTCTTTCTTTAATCAAGAAGGTTCACCTTATAGAATATTATTTGATTTTCCACCGCCAATTTTTGAATTATCGATTAAAGGATATTATGGAAAAACTCTAAGGTATTTACTCCACTTGGTTAAATACACTTCGGAATTTCAATCAGATACCGGGAATTTCGTAATTGATGCACAATTTGTCGCCATGACATTTGCTCCATTAAGTGATGTGTTGTTTAGGTATGTAGTTAATGGTGCTTTGATGACAAATCCTCAAGTTGCAGTATCTCCTTCTACTGAAGCAGCACCTGCAAACACTTTTATGTTAATCACACAGTTAAAAAGCCTATATACTGCAGTTACAGATAAAGTTAAAACTGACAATGATAGCAAAGAATATGACAGAACGTTGCTAAGATTAAATGAGATTGATAATATGATGAGCATGTTGCAAGGATTCAGAGAAAACCCTGACTTGTCAGCATTAGGCACATCATATTTGGTGGTAAAAGAAGCAACACCATCACAATGGGAATCTTTTAATAGCTCTGATGATGCTGAAGAAAATCAACCAATAACACAATTAGATATATTATCGGACTATGATGAAAAAATCAAAGCAATTTCAACTGATGCTGTGCCTGAAAAAATGGAAGAAAGACTATATATTATAGTTCCAGTTCAATACAATTTTGAAAGTTTAGCACCAGCACTGTCTGGGAAAACTATTACAAATCAGCAATATATCAATAATACGAAAACTGCTTTTGAAAAATACGCAAAAAAATTAATTGAAAATGCTTCGAATACGCTGGGTATTATAAACACCACTCTCGAACCGACAATATCTAAAGCAGAATTTGACAATTATTATAGTGTTAAAGATAGAACGATTCTTGAAAAAACCACAAAATATGTGGGTATTGATATTACCGATTTTTATCTAATATTATATAAGGAAAAATTTAATTCAAATAAAAGAAGGGTTGACTTGTCAAATATTTTAACCACCAAAATTAACAATATGGTGTTTGAGAGACTTGGTATGATGCCAACCATATATAATATATTTAAAATCATTTTGGATGATGTGGATATATTTTTTGAAAGATTAAGAACCGTATCAAAAAAAGCAGAAAATGAACACCATATAAATGAAACTAACAAAAGAATTATCTTGGGCGATAGCTATAAAGACGTTACTGATAAAATATATGCATTTCCATTAATTGTCGATACTGAAAAAACAGTTTGTGGTGGAAACAAAGAAGAAAGAGTAGCACCTATAAGATTAAGCAAAAAAACATTAACTCCTTTTCCTGAAATGGAATTTGTTGATGACTTCATCCAAACATTTTTCACTCAAGCCAGATTAAATTATCTTGCCAACATGAGAGAAAACCAAAATGATGATGGTACTTATGAGTGGATTCCAATATCACCTTTCGACTCAAAGCTTGGAACAATCAATGCAAACAGTCCATATTACGATGTTGATAGTTTAACGTATAGGGTTAATACATCTGAAAGCAGTAAATTGGCACAGGTTTTAGAAATTGCATTGAAAAGATTTTATGTATTATCACAAAGTTCAATATCTAATGATTTCTATCCTACCACAACGAATAAAACAGTTAAATTGTCCGAATACGTGAAAATGTATGCCACATCTGAAGCAATTAATTTAGCATTGTCTGTGGCAAATTCAGATTATGGCGATAATATTAAATCATTTGCTGATAAGTATAGACAAAATGTTGGAGAGTTCTATAAGGAATTGGAAAAACAAGTGCCAACATGGTACGGCTTTTCTGATGATACTATTATCGCAATTAGTGGTGTAACAGGTGATGAACCAGCATATGTTAATAAAAATAATCCTGAGTATCTTGGCATTAATTTATATTATGATGATTTAAAGAAGCAAACAATCAATCAGAATTCTGAAAGACCGATTGATAAATTCAAAGCAGGTGTTCAAAAAAGTGGCTTTGCTGAATTTTTCAGTGGTCGTGATAAAGAAGTTTACTATCAGTTTACAGAACAAAACACATTATTTATTCTCGATAAAAAAATAGATAAAAAGGGCAATGATAAGAGTCAAAATATATTTGATGCTGATGGAAATAATATAATAACCAGATATTTGAGCAGTCCTACATTATTTGAAAGCATGAGATACTCGAACACTCCTTATATGACCTACTACGATTATCCTGTATTACTTAGTCAGGGAAACAAACGTTTTGCTTCACTGCCAACAGGTACTGTTAAAGCCAATTTAAAAAGATTTGAAAGTATTGTAGATGTGTGGTCAGAACAATTATCAAAAAGAATTTATATTAACAACACTTCACAATATTTTGATGATTTAATATACGATGATATCATCAAAACACCTTCAAAGTTAAGTGCATTATTTATATTATCCAATTTTGGTAACACATTAGGAGCATTCAACAAATATCCGAGTGATTTAAATTCACTGATATTTACAACACCTGCTGCAATTGAAGTTCCGAGATACCTACCACTATATCTTGGTGCGTTAATTGATGCATGTGAAGACAATTGGATTGATGACGTTATACAATATTTTACTGGTGGGACGGGTAAGTATTTCTACGATAGAGCAATTTTAATCTTTTGTGATTATTCTGATGTAAACAAATATCTTTCAACAAAAGACAAAGCAATTCTTCGTAATGCGTTTCTTGATTATTATAATTTTGGCAGTAATACTGGTGAGTATTATTTGAATCTGGTTCGTTTCCAACATTTATATGATGCTGTTAGTGGAAGCACCGGAAATAATAAAGAAAAAATATATAAAAGTCATTTAGACCCGGAAGATAACGCTAATGTTACGAAATATTATGGCTCTGTATTAAGACCATTGATTGAAAGAATGAATATAATTGTTTTCAGTCAGGATACGTTTGAAATGTCAACCGATTATCCGACAGCATATAAATCAATTAAGTCGCTTAATACAAATACGAGTAAAAAAGCTGTTAATGATGGATATTTCACTAAATTCTTGAATGAACTATTCAACCAAATTGAAAACAAAAAAGCTGATACGATAAAAAAAGAGAATGAGGATGAAAAGAAAAAGAATGATGAGGATATTATCACACAAACATATTACTCATTTAAAAACATAAATGATAAATGGTTAACAAATCCAACTAATTCGAAAGTCTGGGGATATCCGTTTAACAGAAACGACAAGAGATTAATTGATTCATTTGTTTTTGTTGACAGGGCAATGAATCCTGCTGGGGATACTATGCTTAATGCTGAAATACTTATAGAATTGCTTGATGACCCAAATATTAGTGTATATAGTGTATTGTCACAATTATTGTCATTAAATGGTTTTGAATTCTTCCCACTTCAAAACTTTATGATTGGACAGGGTGCATGGGAAGAATGCTTTAAAATTGATACAAGTGGCGTAATTGAAGATAGACCTGCGTTTGTGTGCATGTATGTTGGTGGTAGTGCAAATTATCCCACAACAGTCCAAAATGGATTTAAAAATGATGGTATTGAAGACTTAGCAAATACCGATGCGACAGATTTTTCAACTGAAGAATGCTCCCCTGACTCGAAAAAAGATAATCAATTGGCTGGGAATGATGAGGGTGAAGATAAATTTCCATATCGTACTGTTCGTGCATTTAAAGTAAGGTTTGGGGAACAAAACCAGTCGATGTTTACAAACATAAAAATTGATAGTAAAGAATATCCTGAAACAAATGAATCAATACAAATTCTTTCAAGATTGGCTGGTGATAATAAAGAACACGCAATACCGAAGGGACAAAACTTGTATAATCTATATGAAAACAGGTCATATAAAGCAACCATAATGGGATTGGGAAATGTTATGATTCAACCGACACAATATTTTCAATTAGAAAATGTGCCATTGTTTAATGGCGCATATATTATATTAAGTGTTGAACATGATATTACTGCAAATAAGATGACAACCACATTCTCAGGAACAAAAATATTAAAATACCCTGTTCCGAGAGTAAAAGACCCGTTGGCATTTATGGGTTATGATGGCGGTGAATCAAGAATGACCAGCACAAGAGAATTATCATCTGGACAGCTTGTTGCTGCAGCACAAGCAACAACTATGTCTAAAGCAAGATTGGCACAATTAAATTCAGTATATGGTGTTGACGTTTCAAAATGGCAAGGCGACCTTGATTGGAATGCACTGGCAAATCCAACATATGAAGATGACCCTAAACCAAAGTTTGCTTTAATTAAAGTAACTCAGGGTACAACAATTATAGATAAAAAAGCAAGTAAAAATGCAAATGGTGCAAAAGCTGAAGGGTTAAAGATTGGATATTATCACTACGCACAGCAATATACTGGAAGTGATATTGTGAACGATGCAAAGGCACAGGCACAATTCTTTTTAAATAATATAGCGACACTGCCAAAACCTGATTTTCCACTTGTTTTGGATATTGAAGATAATGAACCACAAAATAAACTTTGGGGTTTGATTAAAACAAACAACGATTTGTGGATTAATACTTTTGTTAGTGAACTAAAAGCAAATGGATATGATACGATTCTTTATAGCAACAAATATTTCTTCCAAGATAAAACGAGCAATAATTTTGGTTCAATTCCATTGTGGCATGCACAATATTTACTCACACCGGAAGTAAGTAATCCAAGTATTGCAAGTGGATGGAATGATTGGAAAATTTGGCAATTTAGTTCTCAGGGCAAGGTTAATGGATATGGTGGTGATGTGGATATTAACGCCATGAAAGAAAGCTTTTATAATAAATATGCATAAAAAGAAAATGCCCCGATTGGGGCATTTTTTATAAGAGTTCTTTTTTCAATTCATAGAGACTTATGATATCATCATCAACTTTTTGTCGATTATACGCCATTTCTTTAATTTTTTGAATAGCTTTTGCGATATTATCTTTTGTCATGTCTTTGTTTAAACCTTCTAATATTAACAGCGTATCGTTTTTAAAGGTTTCGAGCAAATCTTCTTTTTCTTTATCGTTTGAGTTAATTAATTTTTGAAGCAAATTCTTATCGTCTTCATTTAAAGATTCGTATTTCTCATTGAATTTATTTACTGCAATTTCAATAACCTCTTCATTTATCATGTTCAAATCAGCGTCTTCATTAACAATATTTCTTGATGATTTTACATGATTTAAAACAACTGTAAATGATTCGTGAATTGCATCAACATCAATTTTACTATTATCATTTAACGACTCAGTGATTAAACGGTCAATAGCTGAATATAACTCAACTCTTTTATCACCAATAGAAAGTTGAGTTTCAGAAACAAACGGTAATAATTTTTCACGTTCTTTGTCAATTTCTTGAATGGTGTAGACTTCAAATAATTTGATGTTGCTGTCAATGTAGCGAGTAGCAGCCAAATCATCTTCAATGTGTTTGTTTTCAAGATTGTTAAAAACATTGAATTCAAGCTGCAATATCGGTGAATTTTTCACGACACTGAAAAAATCCTGTGTTGCTTTCTTTGATTCCTCAATTAAAGTATTACTAAAATAAGAATCTTTTAATTTGTTTGAAATCATCAAATTAACTATTCCTATATTCATGTTTTTCATATGACTTGGCTCAATTTAATATAAATACTCTAAATAATTATAAACGTTCTTGTTGTCACATTTCCCAATTCAGAATTATTTATCTTCTAAATCAAGATTTTCAATTTCTTCAAAGTCAACATCCACTCCGGTATCAATAGCACCATGCTGTGTGTTAATGCTTTCACCTACGTTAAGTAAAGTATCGATTTCATTAACCATCTCTAACGCTTTCTTATTCTGATTTTCAACGATTGCGTTATTTTCATTAATTACTTTCTTATGCTTTGCTGATTTTTTACGTTCGGGTTCTGCAGTTTCACCGCCAACCAATTTTTCAACGAGCTTGTTAAATTCATTAACACTCATTCTTCCTTTACCTTCAGCTAAAGGTGGTGCTCCACCAACAGGTGGTGCTGCTGCTTCAGGTGGCATACCGCCACCCATTTCTGGTGCTCCACCAGCAGGTGCTCCACCAACAGGTGGCATACCGCCACCAGCAGGTGCTCCACCGCCAGCAGGTGGCATTTCTCCACCCGGAGTAGTTGCACCCGTTTCAGCACCAATTGGCATTCCTTCAACTGGCTCACCATATCTTGCATCAATATCTGCAAATAAGCCAGTTTTCTTAATATTAACTGGAGAGTCTTGAAGTTCTTGCATGATGACTTTTTCCATTTTTTGTTGTTTCAAGTCATCAATAATTTCCTTATCACTCATATTCCACAACTTCCTCTTAGCATTGGTGTGTGACATTGCAGCAATACCACCTTCACCACGTGTTAATTCAGTATATGTTTGTGCTTTATCACGCATTAATTCAGACTTCATTTGTTCTGCCTGAAGCGAAGGATTGGTAAGCGTTAATTGGAAATTATTTAAATCATCACCAGTGTAACCCAATAAATATAAATGTATCATTGCCATTTTATTGAGTTCCTGAATTATTGCCTGTTGAATACGATTTACTTTTTTTGCAAAGCGGATGTCATATTGAGCCATATTTTTTCCCGCACCTGCAGCATCTTGGAATGATAAGAAAGGTTTCGGTATCCCAAGACCAGTAAATAAATTATCACGAAGGTATTCAATGTCATGTATTTGGTCAAGATTTTGTGCACCCGGAAGTGTTTCAATTCCTGTTTGAGTATTTGCATTTCTTACTGGTAAGAAATAATCTTCATCATTGCCAAGAATATTGAAGCGATAATCAATTTGACCATCGTTTGGTGAAACCTGTGCAATCTTTTTAAATTTGGTAGCAACCTTATAGATATAATCTTCAATATCGTCTTCATCAATATTTCCAACGTCAATTTTGAAAACTTTCTTCTCACCAGCACGAATAATACGATAGGTTAACATTGCATCTTCAGCCATTACAAGCTGACGAAAAACTCTACGTACTTTATTAAGTACTGATGAACCATATGGTAAATATTTATCATCACCAAGAAGCCTGAAATGAGCAATTTCAAAAACATTAAATTCATCACCAGTCATTCTTTCTCTAAATCTGACTGTTGGTTTACCATTTTGTATTCTTTCGAAACGTTCAATTTCATAATTCACTAATTGTTTTACGTGAGTAACACCTTTTTTACGTTCACCATAAAGCAACACAAAATTATCACCATATTTTACAGTATTTCTTACCCAAAACGGTAAGTTTACATTTACGTTAACAGTATCATAGAAAAATTCTTCCAACATAGTTTTAATTCTTTCTTTGTTGGAATATATGTTGAGCATTTTACCATTAAAGCCAATGGTTGTTGCTTCTTCCATAAATAAATCCAATGCACTTGAAATAATTGGATAGTATTCCATACCCTCATAATCAATATATGCCGGAAGTCTGGCTGCTTCATATTGTAGTGCTTTCTGGAAACCTCTATCAGTGGTTCTGAAAAATTTATTTTGAAGGTCTTTTTTTTGTTGTAACTCCAATCCCTTCCTCATTACTTCATCAGGACTACTACCTTTAATAATAACCTTTGGTGGTTGTTTTACTGGTGTGCTTTGCGAAATTGCAGGTTGCTGGTCTTGAAAACCAAAACCGTCCAGATTCAACATTTTATTAAGCTGTTGATATATAGTACCTTTTTTCTGTTCGTCAGCCATTTTTATAAATTTTTATATTTTTTTATAAATACTGCAGTTTTTCGGAAAAGACACGAAAAACTCATTTAAATATAAATACAATTTAATTTTTCTTTTTCTTATCCAATCCATTAAATAACCAAGAATGTGCGATATATGGATTTAATGGTGATGCGCTGCTTGGTGAAATCATTGGTCTGTTTTTTATGTCTTTCTTTTTTTCGATTTCTTTAATGTCATTTACAGTAACAATTGCATTAAGCATTTTTTCGGTCATGCTTTTACTTTGCTTGTATCTTGCCATATCAAAATTCAAAACATATAAACCAATTGACAATCCCATTATTGAATCATCGTGGAATGAACGTTTATGGTCAGCAACACGGTTTCCGGGAACAGTGACAAAAGTTTTCAATTCATTTAGTAATCTCACAGACCTAATTATCACATCTTCAAGATGAATAGCACGTTGCATCTCAAGTAATACTGAAGCACGGTTATTGCCAATAAAAAATCCGGGAATTAAATCAACAGTAACGACACTACCATCACTCAAAGTTTTTTGTCCTTTTTTAATATATCCTTGTAGTCTATCTCTCGATGGTTTATGTGTTACTTCAGCATAATGAATGCTTTCTTCAGGATAACCAAATTCAATTAGTTTTTCTACTGTTTGTACACCATAACCACCTGTAATATCAATTACACAATATGCATTATTATATCTTTTACCATACTGATATGCAATTTCAGCAAGCATTTGTGGTGTTATTTTACCATAATATTCGGCAACTTGTTCGCACAAATGTCTTTTTATTTTAACCTTCTTTACCTTATCGCCTTTAGTGATTATTTTTTCTTCAATAATTTCTTTTATTTTTAACATATTCATGGTTGAATTATCTTCACCATGTCCCGGTGATGCATCAAGTGCCATGATATAATTTTCACCCGGTAATGGGTCTTCCCAAACCCACAAATTTAAATCAGTGTATTCCTGACGAATTGGCGTTAATACTTCATTTTCTTGAATACGTTTAAGAAATTCTTCTGCAATGAAGTTATCTCCTGAACCCAAAAATGAGCATAAAAGTTCCTGTGCGATTTTACGCATGTCACCATTTGCATCACGTACTTCAGCTTCGAACCAAGGAGAACTTGCTTCCCAACCTTCGGTCATTAAATCAATGCGTTTTTTATAATCCCAATTTTCGTCAACTATTTTTATTTCATTTGATTTACCCTTATTTTTCAGCCAAACCAAATCTTTATTATATCTGGGGTCATTATACCACCAAAGTTCAACAGCTTTGAAGTTATTTTCTTTGCTTCTTGCACCCATGAATGTTTTATAGAATACTGCATCAAGACCAGAAGGAGTACTTACGAAAATAGCTGCACCACCAGTCTGAAGTGTAGGTTTTGCAGATGTCCAGAACTTATCACCTTTTTCTGTCCATGCAACCTCATCCCAGAATAATAATGTTGGCGTATAACCACGAAGACCTTTTGATGAGAAAGCACCCAATTTTGAATTGTTATCATAAATTTTCATTTTCTGGGTGTCTTTCAAATTCTTCTCACTATTTCTTCCGGTTTTCGGTCTAAGCCAACTTGGGCAACTTTCAATAAAGTCAACAACGTCAGCCATCATTTCGTCACGTGCTGTTTCAAGTTTATCTGCAACAATAGCAACCTGTCTGTTTCTATTAAACATTATGTACCATGCAATATATGCACAAGTGGTTGTTGAAATACCAGCCTGACGATATTTGTTTGCAACAACAAATCGATTGTCTTTATATGTTTCAACCAATTCTTTTTGAAATTCAAATAATTTAAACGGCACAATCATACCACCAGCACCCTGAGTCTGGTCAAAAATGGTTAAATAGGTTTCGATGAAATAAACAGGATTTGTTGCACAACGAACAATTTCTTGTTTTTGCTCTAAAAGAGTTAATTCACTTGCTTTTTTTGTTAATCCTTCTTCAGTAACAACAATCGGTTCAACATTCCCAATTTTTTTTCTAAGTTCGGCAGCTTTTTTTCTCGCCTCTTCTTTTTCCTTTTCTTTTTGAAGGTCAAGTGGAATTATTGGTACATGTTCTGGAAATAGGGAATCTTCTTCTTGTTCTTTTTTCTTTTTTTCGGGGTCAATATTTAAATTTGCATTAATACTCATTTATAATATTTTATAAATAAATACTATGTTTTCATCATTTTTGTAAGGCTCAGTATTTATCTAAAAATCGTGCCTTATGAGAGACAAAAAACAACATGCTGAATATACAAAACAATGGCGCATAAATAATGCACAACGTGTTAAAGATTATGAAATTGCAAATAAGGACAGAAGAAAATTAAATAGTATGAAATCCATATTAAAAAATAAATATGGAATAACAATTGAAATATACGAAAAAATGTATTCAACACAAAATGGCTGTTGTGCAATTTGCGGTGAGCACCGTGAAATGCACACATCTAATTTAGCCGTTGACCATAATCATGACACCAATGAAATTAGAGGCTTACTCTGCAAAAGATGTAATTTATTATTAGGTAGCGTAAAAGATGATGTTCAAATATTAAAAAATGCAATCACTTACCTTATAAAAAACCGCAAGGCGGGGTAAATATCTTGATTTATCCCGCCTCGAAACCTTTTCTTCCAATTCCGGTAAGATAGGCAAAAAACGATACACATCTTGGCATACCGTTTTTCGATTTCCTTCCCTCAAATGATGGGATGAACTCATGAACGCTGATTAGCGGGTTCAGCGTCCGAAACCTTTATTGATTCCACACCAAAGGTATAGAATTAAACCGAAAACGTATTCATGAACCACGTCTTCTTTACTGTTTTACCACGTGGGCAATCAGTTATGGATAAATACTAAAACTTTATCGAAGAGACTTCAATAAATTCGTTATTTTTCAGAACAATTTTCCTTGTATTTAAAATCTCTTTAACTTTTCCAAGCGTCATACCATAATGAAATACCATTAATGGCAAATCATCGTCTTCTTTTTCAAACATCTTTTCATAATCGCCATACTTACTGTCATTAGTTTCATCAACCTGTTTTTCGATTTCATATGCAAGCGCATGAATAGTATGATAGCCATGCATGTATTCTCTATCAACAGCCTCATGTAAGCAAAATAAATCAAACGTACTTGTTTTTAAACTATAAACTTCGTTAACATATTTTTCGGTTGGCGGTAATGCGTTGTCACATGCGGGTGAAATATCCCAGCACCATCCTTCAACATCAATATTTTCTGGATTTTCCGAAAAAATGAATTCATATAACCCCTCGCCTTTTGAATTATAACCAATTTTCAATATGAAAATTAATTTTAATTTTGAATCTTCATCTTTCATATCACGATTTTTTCATAAATACTACAAAAACCCGTTCGAAAAATTATATTTCGGGCATTGTAATACCATATTCGTTTTTTATTACAGCATCAACGAATAGAAGTGCAAGATTGTATGCTCTGAAGACAAATTTGAAATGTTTTTTATTTTTATATGAAAAAATTTGTGACGTTAGGGATGCGAACATTAATCCATAAAAGATTGTTGGATTTTCTGTGAAAAATATGGAAAGTATCAGAAGTATCCATGAAATCCAATTCCAAACAATCATTTTGCTGAATGCCACGTGAAGGTCAAGTTCGTTTTCTTGTATTAGCAATCTACGATATTCAAAATCGAGATGTGCTTCTGCAAGTCTCACCATTTCAGCATTTTTCCTTTTACTTCCTCTGAAAAATTTAATTCTGTCGTATTCTCTAATATTACTTTTCATACGGCATTATACGATAAAGAATTAAATTTGTTACAAAAAAACCCGACTTTTTTTGAGTCGGGTTCTTATTTTCTTAAATATTTTTTTATGCTCTGTTTGCGGGAATATAAATAAGCTTACCTGCTTGTGAACTTACTTTACCTAATCCATCAGGGTCATTTGCTGCTTGTTTTGCAACATTTATTACATCTTGGAATGCTGCTCTATCAATCATAATTCCCAATCCACCATTGTACATGATTTCAGAAGAATATGCTTTTTTCAATGCGCTTCTTGAAAGATTTGGGTCAGCATCAATACTTGCTTTCAATTCTTTTTGCTTTCTTAATTTACCTTCAACACTTTGATTGAATTTGTTCATCATTCCTGTTATTTTTTCACCAAAACCTTCGTCAACAGATTCATACAATTTGAATTGTTTATCAATCATTGCATCAAGTTTCTTTATTGTTGGTGATTTTTCGCTTTCATTCAAAACCGCTTTCCTTAAACCAACCTTTTCCTGTAAACGTGCACGAATGTACTTTCTAAGTTTTGCTTCAGATTCACTCATTGTGGCTTTTTTTTGCTTTTTTGTTTCATTCACAGTAATGTTTACTGTTGAATCTTTAATTTCAATTTCTTTTCCACCACTTTCAGTTTCAGGTTCTTCAATTTCAACTTCAGCACTATCTGGTTTTGCAATACCTGCGCCAAGAACATCAGCATCTGCAGCGAAACCAACTTCTTCTTTTCCTTCTTCGCCTTCAGGTTCTTCAACTTCATCGTCTTCTTTCAACATTTCCGGTTGAACTTCAACATTAGCTGGGTCTGTACCTTCAGCAGCCATACCATATTTACCTAAACTTGCACTACCTTTTGCACCGACTTGATTTTGTATTGTTGCTAAAATACTTTTTATGTTGACTGGTTGCTGACCAGCTTTCTGTAATCTGGTATTTAATGCAGCAATCTGTTTTCCTAAATCAGCAGCAATGGTTTCAAGTTTTTTGATTTCACCCGGAACTTCACCTGCGTGATATGTTTGCTTAATTGCAGTTGCAGCTTGACCAACCTTTTCTTTACCTGCCTGATATGCTTGACCAACTTTTTCAGCACCTGCCTGTGCAGCTTGACCAACAGCTTGTGCGCCTTTTTGAATTGCACCACCTACTGCTTGAGCACCTTTTTTAATACCAGCACCTGCTGCTTTACCTAAAGCACCCAAACCACCCCAAAGTTCATTCATTTGAGCTAATTTGTCTTCTTCACTGGATTCGCTCATTTGATTAACATAAGGAGTAAGTTTTTCTGCATATTCATCATGACCATAATCACCTTTTAATTTTTCAAGCATTTCGGGATTCAATAATAACGCCACCATTTTAAAGTCGCCATCATTCTGACCATCATTATATGCATTTGCATATCCACTAACCAAACTACCCATTTCTTCTTCGCCACATTCCATAATAGATTCTTTGGTATAGCCTCTTGATTCGGCATATCTACCGAAACCACCACATTCTGCACAAACACCTTCTTCTTCAATGCCAGCAGCTTCTTCACCTGCTTCAACATTTTGTCCTAAATCTTCAACTTCATCATCAGGAACAACTTTGAGGATTTTGTCTGCCATTGCTTTTCTGTCTTCGATTTCAATTTCATCGAATTTGTCTTTAAATGAAGCAAGGAATGAGTTAACATATGATTTGACTTCGCTTGGTTCTAATTCAGTTTTTCTGATTTTACCAGTTAATTTACCAAGCGTTTTTTCAATTTCTTTTACTGTAAGACTTTTTTCATCTTCAGGAGATGTTGCATCTGCAGCAGCATCGCCTTCCGGTTCTTCTCCGGGAATTTCTTCTTCACCACCTTCAGGAGCAGGTTCTTCATCACCTTCACCACCTTCAGGAGCAGGTTCAGCAGGAACTTCTTCTTCGCCACCTTCTGGTGCTGGCATTTCAGCAGGAGCTTCTTCACCACCTTCAGGAGCGGGTTCTGCTGAAACTTCTTCACCAGCAGCAGGTTCAGCATCTAAACCAGCAGCCATTTCAGCATCACCTGCAGCATCAGCAGCAGCCATTGCATCGCCACTTGCATCTGCAGCAGCAGCGTCTGCGGTAGCAGCGTCTAAATCAGCTACTTTACTTGCAGCTTGGTCAATTTCTTGCCCAGCAACATCTTCTTTTAAAAGCTTGCTACCATTTTTGTTTAACTTGCTGCCAACACTTTCATTGATGGTTGCAAATAACATATTTCTATTCTTATCAGCTTCTGCCAACGATTTGTATTGGAATTCAGTGATGTTTGCCAACCCACCGATATATGCAAAATCAGCAACATTTGGGTCTTGTTTTAAACCAGCCTTTTTGACATAGTAGTGATGGTTTTCTTTGATAATGCCATAAGCAACACCGTCTGCTGCTCTTTTATAATCAATTAAAGTACCCAAATTACGTGTTTTTGATTCTTTTACAGAAACTTTGTTTACTTCTGCTAAGTTTTTTAGCCTTTCGAAATAAGCTTCTTTTGAACTATGATTCTTCATTTTTATATTTTTATAATAGCTATTATGTACTTTACATTTTTTTATAAATACTTAATTAAGAACAAAAAAATACTAAACTCATATTATTTCATAGTTTTCGTTTATGATTTTGTGCTTAACAAGCATTTCATATACCCTTGGGGTTATTAATTTTTTTCTCTTGTAATTTTCAATGACAGACTGGTTAGCTTTCTTATGTGAAATGCTTTCGTTCAAAAATTTTGCATTTTTATGCAAATTTTCAACAATCTCATAAAAAACCTTTTCGGCTTTCTTCTTTTCAACAAACTCGGCTAATTGCTCTTTTGTGACTATAATTTTCATAATTCGTTGTCAATAAATTCCTTTAAACTTAATTCTTGTGTTAAGTATTCGTTTTTAAGTTCAATCATCTTGCCAAGATATCCGGTATTTCTTAAAACTTTAAAAACGAGATTTTCAACTGAGTATTCACCCGCTCTATCAAGTCCGGTCTGTCTATATTTTTTTACCTTATCCTTAATTTTTTCATATTTTTTCAAAAAATCTTCGCTATTAGCATGCTTTTCCAAATCATCAATTGCATTCATATAATCGGCAGATTTTAATTGAACATCTGCAGTATCAATATTTACAATCTTCTTTGTTGGCTTATTAATCCATTCATTTCTATATAGCGAATATGTGCCCGATGCATGATGTGGTTCAGCACTGTCTTGAAAATACATTTCAACGTCATGTCCTTTCACTTGAATTGGAAGGGTATCATTCCACAATGTTTTTTTTAATTTAAAAAAGTCACCGACAAAATCTTTATTTTCTGAAACCTGTCCAAAATCCAAAACAATATGAACATCCAAATCCGAATTTTCATTATAATTGAAATTTGCCATACTGCCAGTTAGCATAATGTCATTGAATTTAAGATTTTCAACATCACTAAACTCAATGAATCTTTTAGCATTCATCAGCAATGCTTTTCTAACTTCAGGTTTCATTTTCTCGCTCTCATCCCAAATAAGCGGAGATAATGTATCGTGCATTTGAAGTGATGAAACATCAACGCTATCTGGTTCAATAACTTCTTTCAATACGTCAGAAACGTTCTTTTTTGACCAGAATTTACATGACCAGCATCTTGGATTTTTCTTATTCTCAGCTTCGTTATGCATGATTATTTTTTCTTGGTAAATACTTTTAATAATTCTTCAGCTACCATTTGAACATCTTGTTGAACGTTCTGTCCTCTCGGCTTTCTTTCAACAAACAGTCTATATAGTGTATCAATCACTTCGTAATCGTATTCTCTCATTAATTCATCAATAACGGCTTTAAGTTTTTCAGCCTTTAATTGATATTCTCTATCATACTCGTCTTCGCTACGATTTAAAACACCTTCATTTACTTTGAAATCAGAGTTTAATTTAACCATGTTTTCAAATAATAGCTTTTTTATATCCTTTTGCTTTTTCATATAAGATAAATACTTATTAATGATACAATAAAAAGGTTCTTTTTACATCTTTTCTTTGTGCTGCAATATCACCCTGTCCTTTTGGCAATACAATAACATCAAAAACACCTTGAGAACCTTCAGGTATTTTTATTAAGTCATCATACATTATTAAAGTATTGATGTCTGCATTATACTTATCAGCAATTCTTTGCTTTAATGTAGCAATGCTGTTTTCGTCTTTTGGTATTAATTTGCCTTTATCGTCCACAGCAAAATGCGGACCTTTTCTAATAAACAAATCATTAAAAATATCTGAGGACACTATTTCAGATGTTTTTGCTTGCGTTAAATCAACCTTCCCTTTTTCTTTTTCGGTAGCATCGACAGAAAAATTCAAGGTCACATCAGGGTCATTCAAGTTATAAACATCACCCATTTTCGTATGCGCATATGAGCCAAAATTATATCCTTTGCTTTTTAATTCACGTGTTATATCTGCAGCAATTTGAAAATATTTTTTTGAGAAAAAATCACCAGCATCATTCCATCTGAAAAGTAATTTTTTACCTTTATTTTTCAATGCCACTATTTCAATTTCACGCCTCAATATTTCTTTAAATTCATCTGGTTTATTTAACAACAGGTTTAAAATTCTTGTTTGCTTTACAAATATTGATGGTATTAAAACATATCTTCCACGTCTTGCATAGCACACTCTCTGGCAAGAACCTGCACCGGGACAAGTGTTTATAATATAAAATTCTTTATTATCCATATCATATACTAACCCACGCAATGCAGGTATGCCGATATTAAATGTTATTGAATTATCAGTACCAGATTTTCCCATTTTTTCGTTTTGACTGATAATATTTGGGGGGTATGCTGTTATGTTATCAATAAAAGCCTGTACATCAATTTCTCCTTTTTCATCAAACGGAATTGCTTTATTGTGTACAAGTAACGATGATTTAGTTCTTTTATCTGAAGGCAATTCCTGATTAGACAATACTTTATTGAGATATTCTTTCAATGCCTCAACATTCATACATTCTTTTGAAACATCACTGAATTCACCTTCCCAATCAATTTCGTTCAATGACATCCCGCCAACACTTTCCATTAATTGAAAAAGTCGTTTCTTATTATCCTTATCCATTGAAAATCATTTTTTATAAATACTCATTTCTATTTAAATAGCATTAGTATTTATATTAAATTCCAGTACGAAATGAATTTAGAATGCTTAAACGACATAATTACCGACAATTTGGCAATACACATTGATTTAACTAACATTAAATCATGGATTGATTGGAATACGGGTTTAACTGCATTTAGCTTAACCAAATGGGCAGGTGCAATTTCAGACAATATTAATCTTATTGATTTCGGTTTAACTGGTTTCGATAACGGAAGAACCGATATTATATGGAGCGGATTTACATTAACACCCAACGACACATTATTTTCAATGCACAGGGTTGGTTATAATGAAGTACAAAACCCAACAACCGGACAAACAAGTGGTATTACGGTAACAACGGAATATCTTCCAATGAGCGCAACTTCAGTAACTGGTGGTACTTCAAATTATTTTGATTTGGCAGGTGGTTATTTGCAAGGATTCTTTAAATTGAATGGATTTAATTATCAATTGTTTCCGGCACGCTATAATACGGGTATTACGATTGAAACACTATTATATCTATATCCAGATTCAGAAGGTATTTTCTTAATGATGGGTGCTCGTGCAGAAGACAAATATAATCCATATTTTTCTGGCGAAACAATGACAGGTATAACAACAACTGGCGTAACAACAAGTTTTGATAATTACTTGGATGCAATTCAGGAAAATCAAACAATAAAGAGTGGATTTGGTGTTTTTGAGGAAAGAATGGAAGTTACATATTCACAACCCAATCCGCTCGATAACATAAAAAATAATGTAATTGCTTTCGAATTAACTGAAGACAAGCATTTGGCTTACAAATATATCAATAAAGACGGCTTAATTGTAACAAACGCTTCGGGTGCAATAATTGAAAGAACTGGTTTTACATGGATTACAATAACATTCACACCTGATTCAATAATCGAAGACCCGGATTTGCTTGAATGCGCAAAACAAAGAACTGGCAAATTAAAATTCTTCGTTAACGGACGCAGTGTTTGGACAATTAACGAATTCCCCGAATTTTATTTTAAAGCACTTATTAATGACAAAGAAAAACAAATAGGTGTCCCATATTCAATTAGCTGGGGCGGTGGTTCATTTGGCTTAAAACATTCATGGCATTATGATTATCAAACATACGAATTATATACGGGACAAGACACAGCATACATTGAAAATAATTTCTTTGTTGAAGCAAATCCAATTCCGGCAGAATGTTATATTCCCCCAACAGGAAGCACATATTTAAGTGGTTTATCGTTAAGTGCTGACAGTCAAACATTTTATGGCGTTGATGAATGTAATCCAATGGTAATGATTCCAATGACAGTAATGCGCATTGAATTTACTGGTACAACGGGAAATTCATATTATATCAAATATAATCATCCTGTTTCAGTTTTATCAAACAGGGATTGTGTAGTTGAATTGTCGGTATTTGATGCTGGTTTCTTCAGAATCGGTGCAACCAAAAAAATATCAATATTGCCATACGGTAATGTTGACGTTAATATTATCAGCGAAACAGTATTTGATTCTGGTTTTGGTATGTGGAAACCATTGAAATGTGTATTCAGAATAAATGATAATACTGGTCAGCAATTCATCAACATTGGAATATTAATCGAATCCAGTGATACTTTTAATGCCGATGTACCGTTATTTGTAACCGGGTTTGGTTATACTGCAGCAGACATATTAGTACAAGACCCAAGAAAAAACAACCTAACAATAGAGCAAAATTTTGATTCAGCATTTATCGGTGGAATCCAAAAATTGAGGATTTACGATAATGCGTTAACATCATCTGAAGTATTACATAATATATATTGGGAAACGAAAAACAACCCATATCAAAATATTGTTGTAAGTAAGGGTGGTAGAATTATCTATCGTTAGAAGTATGAGCGCATTAGAAAGATTGACAGAAATTTATCAGGGTTGGAAGAATTTTGCTTTTCCAAATCCCGAAACTGAAGAAATGGCAAAAAAAAGAATCACAATCTGTGTTGATTGTGATAAACTAAAAAGGAATAATACATGCGCACTCTGTGGCTGTTATATGCCAGCAAAGGTAAGAAGTCCAAAATCACATTGCAGATTAAAAAAATGGTAGTTATACCTTATTGGTTGTAATTAAGTAAGTATTTTCCAAAGCCTTGCCATGAAATTCATTATCTTCTAAGCAAATTTTAGTATATGCTTCAAGAAGTACTGTCTTATCCCCAATTTCAAGCTCAAGACCACCATTAATACATGTTATACAACCAATATAATCTCTCTTTCTGTGTTCAAGAATTGCACCTTTTGGGATAAAAAAGAATACTACCTTTTCATCTGGTTTGTTTACGTTAATTATTCTTTTATATCTTATTTTAGTGTTGTCATCACAACTATCCCAATCGGTGAAAAAACGAATAATAAAGCCATCCTCAATTTCATGAACTGCCGGAAATCTATCTAACATTTCATTTCTTAATTTAAGAATCTGCTTATTGATTTTGTCTAATATTTGTTTTTTTTCGTCTGTCATTTTAACAATAAGGTGATTTTGACATATTATTATAACGACTACTATTGTCTTCAATAGATAGCGTTCTGTTTTCAATAAAACCTTCAGTATATTCTCTAATAAACAGTGTTTGAATGTTACGTGGGGCATGTTTAAATGCAAGGAAATCTATTTCATCACCATCGGGACTCCACATGGTCACTTGAATATCATCCCAATTTAAGTGTGTGAAATACGCCTCACCTTCAGCTTCTCTATCAGTATCAGGTGTACCACCAAGTCTTGCAGGTGTATAATAACCACCCTTTCCAATTGAAATTTTGTCTGAATCAAAAATCAATGTAAATTTTACAGGTGCTTGTGTTTCATCATGTTTATATTCAATTTCAAGACCATAAAATAATGTTAAGTACGATGCGTCACCAAAATCATTTTCCCAATCACCATCAATTGTTGCATCCGTTACATTAATTTTTATTTTTCTATTTCTTTCAGTTTTTCTATAATCATTGATACTGAGTAATGAATCACAAATAAATTGCTTTTGAAAATCTTCACTCGACAACAATCTCAAATCGTTTTCTTCTTGAAGACGTTTTTCACTACCTAAAAAATCAAAATTGGAAATCTCTTCGTTGATTATTTTTATAAATTCTTTCTTTTTCACAAAGCAAAATTTATTATAAATACTTATTACTTTATATAAATGCAGAAAAATTTGTGCTATCCAAGTATTTATGAAATGAAAGGGTCATTGCTTAATAGTGATATTAAGTTAGGTCAGATAAAGTTAGATGTGACTTTTAAAATTTTATCGCCTGATAGGGGTTATGTAAAATTTTAGACTTGACTTTTCAAAAGAAAGATTAAACGCACCTTGTTATCATATATAAGGTGCGTTTTTTTTCACAAAAAAATATTTTTTTGAAAAATTTTTCGAAAAAGTTTGTATTTATGATTTTAAGTGCTATATTTGCACTATCATTTTTTAAGATTTATTGCTATAGTTATGGAGAATTTTGTACATATTCAACCCCAGCCACAACAGCATCCACAAGATGGTGAATGGGGAACATGTGCTTAATTTTTCGAAGATGAAGTTTTGAGTTAAACATTGTGAACCCCATTCTGAAAAGAGTGGGGTTTTTTTGTTCTTTGAAATTCTGGGTGTTCCGCAGATGGCTATACGGGCGTGCCTTGGAAGCACGTGTTCGCTGGTTCGAATCCAGCTACCCAGACAACACGGTGAGCGTAGTTCAGTTGGCAGAACACCAGATTGTGGTTCTGGTTGTCGCTGGTTCGAATCCAGTCGTTCACCCAAAAATATCGATGATTTTATCTATATTTTCAAAATATCGATGAATTTATCGATAAAATGAAAATATCGCTTAATTACACGATAATTGTATTTATCACGTAAACAAGTGATAAATAAGTTCTTTGAATTAATGAAAAAATGGGATTTGAAAAATTTTCAAGTATTTATTTACATGAAATATCCTAAGATAATAAAACGTTGTCCTATTTGTGATAAAGAATTTGAAACAAAATCGGGACACCCCAAAGAAAAAACAGTTTGTTCACATTCTTGTGCAAACACATATTTTCGGTCTGGAACTTCAAATCCTAATTACAAAAATGATGATGAATTAACTGGTGTTGCGAAATACATTAGAATTTGTTTTCGATATCATCCTAAAAAATGCGTCTGCTGCAATGAAACAAATATTGTGGAAGTGCATCATTATGATAATAATAAAGAAAATAATTCACCCGAAAACTTAATACCTTTATGTCCAACACATCATCAATATTGGCACAGTAGATTTAGACATTTGATTAAAACAAAGATTGATAAATATATTGTGGAATTTAAAAAAAATTTTATCGGGGTGTAGCGCAGTTGGTAGCGTACCTGCTTTGGGAGCAGGGGGTCGTCAGTTCGAGCCTGACTACCCCGACTGTGTTAGATGAAGATATTGGTTCTCTTCGCCTGATTGTGACTCAGGCTTCTGCGGGTTCGATTCCCGTCTAACACCTAATTATTGTCTCGTGGTGTAACGGCTAACATGGCTGACTCTGACTCAGGAGATTGCAGGTTCGAATCCTGCCGAGACAACAGTGGTGACAGATATAAAAAACTGCACGAGAAACAGACACGAGTGGGTTAAGAGTTGTTTTAATACCCGCAATGGTTGCCAGTACCTAATGTCACCCAAATTGACCTCTGGCAGAATGGTTATTGCATCGGTCTTTGAAGCCGACACCCTTTGTGGTTTACAGGTTCGAGTCCTGTGGGGTCAACAAAATATATTTTTTTGCATATATTTTAATATGTTTGCATAAAATTATATTTATTTACATATATTTGCATAATTATTGTTACGTGACGAAGCGATTCGTAATTAAGCCTTTGACTGTAAACCTTCACAGGGGTTCGGTTGCTTTCAGGATATAGTTCACTGGTTATGTGGAAAGTAACACTGTGTTAAGTGATAACTTAATGAAAGTAAAGACAGTCCCGTAACAATACATTGACCCGTAGTGTAATTGGTTAACACGTCTCACTTTGACTGAGAAGACTACAGGTTCGAGTCCTGTCGGGTCAACTTTTTTTACGACAATGCGTTGGTAATGTTGCGTTACAGTTAGGACATAAAATTCTTAGATTTTCAATTCTATGGTCTGAATTATCACCATTAATATGGTCGAGAATTAAACTTATATGTTCACCGTTCCAATTTTCATTCTGACCACATTTTTCACAAATACGTTTTTTTAATCCTTCTTCATATAATCTATTCTTAATATTACCCAAATTTGTATAGGTTGAGCCAGACACTAAAATTTCGATTGTTGAAATTTTGCGAGAATTATTTAATTTGGTGTTTGTTCTCATATACCGTTCTACTTTTGATTCGAAATGTGAAATATCAATATCATATAATTTAATATATTTCTTTAGTGTAGGTCTCGAATTTCCTTTAATTCCCAATCCCAATTTTTGAAGTATTTCGGTATAATTTTTCGAGTTTTTTACAATAGGTTCAAAATTTTCTCGCAAATATTTTGTTTTCATATTTTATTTTTTTAACTTCGTGGTTTATTTTAAAATAAATAGTTAAAAATAAAAAAACAACAACGATGAGTTACAATTTATTTCTTGACGACTTCCGCATGCCAAAAGATGCTTTTGACTACATGCATTTACCAGTCTATATTCAAAAAGAATGGATTGTGGTTCGTAATTACCATGCATTTATTTCATTAATTGAAGGAAAAGGAATTCCCGAAATTATATCTTTTGACCATGACCTTGCAGATGAACATTATGATTATCAGGAACATCTTGATGGTGATTATTATGATATAATGACTGAAAAAACAGGATACCATTGCGCAAAATGGCTCATTGATTATTGTATTGATAACAATAAAGAACTTCCTGCAACGATTCTTATTCATTCGATGAATCCTGCTGGAAGTCTTAATATTAAATCTCTTTTCGATACCTATTATAAGTATCACGAAAAGGGTTTATTGTAATTATCTTCTGCCACCACTTGAACTTCTACCTGCTGAACTGCTGGATGAAGAACTTCCCGAACTTCTACTTGCCCCGGACGAACCAGAACTGAAAGAAGAACTGTTTCTGCTTTGATTCGAATAACTACTTGAACTTCTATTGTATGATTGTGGAGTACTTGATGAAGGACGTGAATAGCTGTTCGAACTTCTTGAAGTGGATGGTGTCGAATATGACGGTCTGCTACTATTTGTAGAAGGACGAGAATAAATCGGTTTATCCTGATTTGAAGGAGTAGTTGTGCGAGTTTGCGTTTGGGTACGTGTCTGAGTAGTTGACGATGAACGAGTATATGTGCGATTTGGTGTTGTATTATTATAACTTGGTCTTGTACTCATACGTGGGTTTTCGTAAGAAGGAGTATATGTTCTTCTACTTTCACTATATGTTGGCTTATTCTGCGGATTAGTGGCAACAGTACGTCTTTCTTGTGTTGCTGTAACAGTACGTGTTTGTGTCTGATTTTGAGCAACACTGATTCTTCTTGTTGGTTGACTAAGCGTCATTGTTGAAGGGCGTTCTCTACGACCATATTCAATATTGTTATAATACGGCTTTGATTGATTCCAACTATAATAATTGTAATTAATTGTTTGATATCTTGGTGTATACCAATACCTATATGGTTGATGCCAATACCAGTGTGAATAATATGGATACCCCCAACTATAATATGGATAATACCAATCATAATAGAATGGGTCATACCATCCATAATTCCAACTCCAATACCATGAATCATAATAAAATGGTGAGTAATGATAACTATACCAAAAGCTAAAACTTCCGTGATGATACCTATTAATTAAATTTGCATAGTAATAATCATCGCTGTAATAATAATTGTTAACGATGGTTTTTTGTTGTTCCTTTTTAATTTCTCTTTTTTCTTGTCTTAAAAATTTTTGTTGCTGTTTGATAGTATCTAATTTAGCGTTATAATAGAGGTCATCAAACTCTGGTTTTTCTGCAACCTTCAATGTGTCACCAAATTTTGCAGCTTCTTTAGCTTCCCAATACTTCTCGTAATCGGATTTTTCTCTAACTTGTGCAATTAATGCACCAGTTAAAAGTAATGCAATTATTGTTAAGATTAATCTTTTCATATCTTGTGTGTTTAAATAAATAAAACAATTTTCGTGCCGGAATTATTAATATCTTTATGGTATTTATTATAAATATTTGATTATGAAAAATCGGGGTGGTAGACAAAGACTTTTTGAAGTTCTGGCAAAAGTAGACCCAACTTTCAAACCCAAAGCAGGTACTGGTGCAAAGCTATATGTAAAGCCATCGGATGTGCCGTTACAAATCATTGATTGGGCAAAATCAATTGTTGGCGGTGGCTTTCAAAACAATATAACAATACAAAAATCAACAGGTGCTGTAAAACTTGGTATGCCTTGGCATGATGCTGATAGAGAAACACACCAATATTTTAAATTAATGGATAATGGTGCTGCTGAAATGGGAAATCCAGTATCAAGGTCAGGCTGGTCAGAAGTAAATATGGGTGATAGTTATGGTGAAGTTCCAATACCGTCAGGTTATGTTTTAGCAACAGTTGGTACATATCCAAAAAGGCTTAGAATAGTAACAAACCCGGATGCGATGGATGTGCTTTCAAATAATGATGAAGCATTAAACAAACTTTCTGATGAAGCATTGGTTGCGTTACACCAAGCAAAATCATATAAATCGTTTGCCAGACAAAAATTTAATAATAGTGTTTATGAGGAATTATTATCATCTGGATTAATGAACAAACAAAGAGCAATAACAATTGATGGAAGAAATTTCATTAGTTCTCCAGAAGCCATTAAAAAATTAAAAAACATTAAAGAAAAAGATGAAAAGGAAAATGGCAGATGGAGTGCGAAATATTATATGCCAAGTATTTAATATAAAATAAATGTTATGAAAAAAGATAGCAAACAAAGACTTTTCGAAGTTATGAGCAGACTTGATAAAACATTCAAGCCAAAATTGAATGAAATTTTTGGGGAAGAACCAGAAGAATTCGTCCCACACGGCACATATACTGTTTCGAATGCAGGTGGTTATGAAATTATGTTAAACGATGCGGGTGATGCTGCCAAAGTACGTGATGCGTTTGGCTCAGACAACCCAAAAACTTCAGATTGGTTAGAAATAGAATACACGCCTGATAATGAAACTGGCGAAAGTGAACCAGTTATTGACCCAAATGGTTATAACATTCCTTTAAATCAGGTTATGAGATTACAAGAAGAAGCAAATGTTAATGAAGAACAAACCAGACCATTATATGATATTGCTCAAGAAATCTATCAGGACTGGAGACCAGTTCATCCATATGCAAAACCATATCTTGAAGCAATGTCAACATTGAATTCAATAGATGATAACTATATGATGGATTCAGGTAGAAGTATTGTTTCATATTTTCTTTCAAATGCAAGTCAATGGAAAGGTGAAACAGCAAAACGCATTAAAATTGAATTGAAAAAAATGTTAGGAATGCGAGAAGGTAGTAGATTAAATGAAACTGGTGAATGGGCAGGTGATGAAGATGATATAGCATGGATAGATGCTCTCAAATCTGAAGTACAAAAAATCGAATCAGAAACTGATGGAAAATTAAAATTGGTCGAAGTCAGGGGTTTCGATAAATATCAAGGACCTTACGCCATTGTTGATATTGAAGGAAGAAAATACAAAATCTGGACAGTTGGTGGTGAATATGATAGCGATTTACTTTGGATTGAAAATTATCCCATTGACAATACTTCAAGTGAGGATATGAATGCTGGTTTTATGGGTACAACAAAAACAATTATTAATATGTTGAAACAGAACTGATTGCAAAACTTGAAAAATTATTTTTAAAAATAATTGAAAAAAAGTTTGTTTATTTTGAAACATTTTTTATCTTTGTATCGTATAATTGCAAAACAAATAGTATTTAAATAAAAAGTATTAACAATTAAAATTCAAAACGAATGAAAAGAATGCTCGACATATCAGTAATGGCAGTAGCCTTGAACGCAGTCCTATTATGGGATGCAGTAGAGGATGCGCTATGCAAAGTCGGGTAATTTGTATTCATATACAACCTCCTTTCTAAATGAAAAGACCCGACTTCCCTACAAGCCGGGTTTTTTTTTGAAAGGAGAAGTTCTTTGACATGCTGGAAATTTGGTGCTGGGGTCTGCTTGGCGTGGACGCATGACTGTCACTCATGATATCAGGAGAGTTCGAATCTCTTCAGCACCGCATACGGTCTTATAAATAATTACCCTGAGTAAATCGGGTAGCCGATGTACACGGTTTGGAACGATTCGGAAAGCAAGCATGCATTGCTCGATGAGGGGGGGTTCGAATCCCTGTAAGACCGCAATTTCGAGGTCGTAGTTTAATGGTTAGAATGCCACCCTGTCACGATGGAGAAGGGGTTCGAATCCCACGGCTTCGGCAAATTTTACTGTTAAAGCAGTAAAAAGTGCCATATATGATACTAAAGATAGTGATGACCGATGTAAAAAACTGCACGAGAAACAGACACGAGTGGGTTAAGAGTTGTTTTAATACCCGCAACGGTTGCCAGTACCCAAGGTCATCCAGATGCTGCGTTCGGCAAGATGGTTAAGCCGTAAGACCTTCAATCTTACATGCATGGGTTCGAGTCCCATACGCAGTACAAGTGAAATCGAAATGTCGTAAGATAGTAGTAGTTAAGTCTACCGATTTTTGTGGTTTTGAGCACGAGACGCTCATGTAATAGGGCATACACTCCCTTTCCACCACTTACTTATGCTCGATTCTTCTAACGGTAAGGAAAACTGACTCTCAATCAGTTAATGGCAGTTCAATTCTGCCATCGAGTACAATTGGTCGGCTCGTCTAATTGGTTAGGACATCACCCTTTCACGGTGAAGATTTACGGGTTCGAGTCCCATACGCAATACAATGTTGAGGTGGTATTACACAGAGAAAAGAAAGTCTCTGCAGAGAACCTAAAAAATAATGGCTGCATGCGGGTGAAAATCCCGTCAACGTTAAATGTCCGGTTCGTCTAACGGTTAGGACACCACCCTTTCACGGTGAAAATACGAGTTCGATTCACGTACCGGATACTATAAATCGGCACTAAATTCAATTTGCTGCCGAAAATTTGCTTCCTTAACTCAGTCCGGGAGAGTGTCTGTTTTACATACAGAAAGTCGCAGGTTCAAACCCTGCAGGAAGCACAAAATGCCAAAGACTTGGGATAACATTCTCTTAAAGGGAAACCGGAGTAGTGATAGCTTAAACGAAGGGGTTTCATAGTCAATGGTAACAGCGAAAAGATAGCCACTCAGTAACTGTTGGGTGAGTAATGTAAGGGTTAAGCATGCCGGAGCGAAAGCCGGAAGATAAGGTTCGAATCCCCCACCCCAAAATGCACTCTTAGCTCAGTTGGTTCAGAGCGTGTGCCTTACAAGCACAGGGTCGGGGGTTCGAATCCCTCAGAGTGCACCAAAATGAAAAATATGCTCAAAAACAAAAAAATATTATACTTTTGAGCATATGTTAGTATTTATTGTAAATTATTATCATGGAAAGCTGTATTTTTTGTGGACATAGCAATATCGTTAGGGCAGGTAAAAATAAAAGGGGTAGTCAAAGATATATTTGCAGAAAATGTGGTAAATATTTTAACGAAAATACTGACCCAAACATTGGAGTTATATTAAATGGTAAAAAATATTGTTCTAAGTGTAAAACATTTAAGTTAGTATCGGAATTTCAATCAACAAATGGTAGATTACGTTATTGTTGTAAAAAATGTGCATCAAAATCAAGTAAAGCAAGATTCAGAAATCATAATATAACTGAATTTGAATTCGTTAATTTAATCGATAGTCAAAAAAATATGTGTCCAATATGTGGGGATAAATTTAAATCATATAAACATGCAATTATTGACCATAATCATAAAAATGGTAAAAATAGAGAATTATTATGTTCTAAATGTAATACGTTGTTAGGTATGTGTAATGATAATATTGATATTCTCAATAGTGCAATCAATTATTTATTAAAACACAATTAATTTATCGGTATATTTGCCTATAAAGATATATTATCGGCTCTACAACCGATAAAATTTCCTCAAGTGTTGTAATTGGGTAGCCAAGCCAGACTAAGAATCTGGTGTCGAAAGATGTGTGGGTTCGAGTCCCACCTTGAGGACAAAATGCGGATGTGATGGAATGGTAGACATGATACGCTTAGAACGTATTGCGAAGTAATAGTAGCGTGGGGGTTCGAGTCCCTTCATCCGTACTAAATGCTGGTGTAGCCGAATGGTAAAGAGGCAACTGTTTTAGAAACAGAAATTTGTGGGTTCGACTCCCACCACCAGTACAAAGATGTTAATAAATAGAGTTGAGGGGCAGTAAGAGTGGTAATGAAAAGTCCTGAGAACCACCACCAGTTTGTTAACATTGAGAGAGGCGCATGACAGATTCGAGCAGGGATGACTGCGTAGCCTGTACCAAGTGTTCTTAAAAGTGAAGGAGTAATACCTTCAGGCGCATTATTTCGAACTGCAAAGGGGTAATGGTCGAATTACTAATAAGGTACTACTCTCATTTGGGGTCGTAGCTCAATTGGCAAGAGCACCTGCCTTGCACGCAGGGGGTTGAGGGTTCGAGTCCCTTCGACTCCACAAAATGAAATACAGAAAGTCTGGGTCAAACCCCAGAGAGACGTAAAATGTCGAGAAGTGTGACGGCACGTCTGTATTTCATTCTTTGGGGCAGTAACTCAACGGCTGAGTGCTTGACTTGCAATCAAGTGTATGCGGGTTCGAATCCCGTCTGCTCCACAAAATTGGTTGGAATTATTCCGTCAATTCTGTAATAAGAGCGTCAACAGCTACGGCATTAACTCTTTCCAATTTTAACATGACCCCTTGAATTATGCAAAATAGGCACAGCAGACAGGCTTAAACCCTGATTCTTTGTGGGTTCGAGTCCCACAGGGGTTACAAATTTACGGCACAGTAGTCCAACTGGCAGAGATACCCGCCTCAAAAGCGGTTCAGTGTGGGTTCGAATCCCACCTGTGCTACAAGCACGCACACAATGAATCGAAAATAAATTTTCGAAGTATTTATGATATATGATACCACTATATACACAAACGGAATTTGATTTAGCAAAAGATAATGATAAATTACCTTGTAAATGTGTTGAATGTGGTAAAATTTTTTATAAACTGAAAAGGGTGATAAAAAGAACATTCATTGGCTACGATAGAAACATTGGTGATTATTGTTCAAGAAGATGTGCTCGATTATCAAAAAAATCGAGTGCAGATGTTGTTTGCAGTAATTGTGGAAAATCTTTCAATAAAGTAAAAAGTCAAATTAAAAGAAGCAAAAATCATTTTTGTTCTAAATCATGTTCTGCAATTTATAATAACGTCCATAAAAAACATGGAACACGAAAATCCAAACTTGAAAAATGGTTGGAATATAATCTCACCAAAATATACCCAGACTTAAATTTTCATTTTAATTGCAAAGACACCATTAATTCAGAACTTGATATTTATATTCCATCATTAAAATTAGCTTTTGAATTAAATGGAATATACCATTACGAACCAATATATGGTGAGGATAAACTTCAACAAATTCAAAGCAATGATAATCGTAAATTTCAAGCCTGTTTGGAAAAAGGTATCGAACTATGTATTATTGATACTTCACAACAAAAATATTTTAAAGAACAAACATCACAAAAATATTTAAAAATCGTACAAGAAATAATAAACACACATCGGTAGTTCAGTGGTAGAACGTTGGTCTCCAAAACCAAATGTCGGGTGTTCGAATCGCCCCCGGTGTGCTAAATGTGTCTGTCGTCTAATGGCTAAGATATTGGCTTCCAAACCCAAGGATGAAGGTTCGAGTCCTTCCAGACATGCCAAAACACGGAATAAAACCGTGCCAATTTTCGTAATGAAACGGTGAAAAAATCGCAGGTGCGAGGCACAATCACCGTTGGAGTCCAAATCCGACACAGATACCACTGAGGGCAGAAGTGTACCCAAGAGCAATATCAGTTAGTGGTTCGTCACCGTTTCAGAAAGTTTCAGTATTTTGTAACATTTTCAAATTTATTTCGTATAATCATTAAAAAGAAAGGAGCATGCCTTCAAAATAACATTTAAATATCGCAAGACTTGGTGGTGGAGATTTGTACATTACAATTATTTTCACAAGCAATTGTTCAGAAAATATTATGTGCAAAGAAAAAGAGCACTTACCGAAAAGGAAATCAAGAAGTATAAACGATATCAGAAAATCGATGACTTGATAACTTTAAGAAAAGTAGATTGGTTGCGAGAATTTATATGGCGATTAGAACCATAATTTTGTATTTATTGATAAAAGTGAAAATTATGAAAAAAATATTGTTTCTTTTAACTCTGGTGATTATTGCAATGTTTTTGATGTCACAGACACAAACAACAAGGCAGAAAGAAGTTTATTATCAGGATAAATTTGCTGAAATCATCAAAGGCAGCACAAGCGTTACATTATGGGATAAAACTGAAGTCGATATTCTTACCGACACATTTGCAATCGAAGTTGATTTTTCTGAGAAATGGGCAGAAAGCATAGGTCAGTCATTATATTATGCTGAAATGACAAATCGTAAAGCAGGTGTTTTACTTGTTGTAAATAGTAATCTCGATGAAAGATTTATCAGAAGACTAATGACCGTTGCTATGAGAAAAGACATTACTGTTTGGTTAATGGACTATACCACAGAAAAATGGTGCAAAGTTGATAGATTTGTTGAATATTCTTATTCATACGAATTTAAATAACACTTGTTTGTTTCAGAAAAAAGAATTAAATTTGTCACCCTATGTATATCATTGCAAAGAAAAAGGACTATTATGATGGCGTTGCTGGAAGTACTGGCATTGACAAAACCATTGTTTATGACCGTCAAATAGTTGAACTTGAAAGGGACGAAATACCCACTGAGTTCAGGAAAAGGGGTTATTATACTAAAGAAAACAACCCATTATATCTTTTAAGCAATGCCAGCATAAAAAAAGAATATCAGGAAACATATCCAAAAGGTGCATATTTCATTATTGGATTTTGTGGTAAACTTTATCTGGGGTGGAAATTCTATAGTTTCAAAAAGAATTGTGAGTATAATGATTATGAAAACATTAATACTTTAATAACATACGATTTGGACTATATTAAAGAAATCCTTGAAGAAAAAACTTGGTATGGTGTCACTGCTGACCAAATCGAAAGTGTATTAAATTTTAATGCAACGGATTGGTTCAGAAAATTTAATGCTCCTTGTTTTGTTTACGATTATGATTATGGCAGAACACACCTTGATGAAAAATATTGGAGAAGTGATAATGTTTCAAAATTTATAATCAATCCTCTTTTAAAAGACTACGAATTTTATAAAGTATTTGATTCATTTCAAGCATTTCAGGAAGTTTCGATGTTCATAGGCGGTGTACTTGGCAAGGAAGAAAAAGATATTGTAGAAGTTGCGGATAAATATAAAATTGCGCAACATGGTTTTGATAAATGGAGTTTCAGAAAAATGCCAAAAAATGAAAAATAGTGTTACGGATGAAAATGATAATCCAATTGGATTGATGGAACAAATAAGAAAGCAATCTGAAGAGAACAAAAAAATTGAAATTAATCTCGAAGAAAAATTAAGTGAGCCTTGGAAAAAACCCAATATTGACACAATATATGGTGGAATTGAATTTATTGAAAAATTTAATGAAGAGTTAAATGAAACATAATTGAAGACTTTATTCATGAAGTCAGATACAGTATTTCTTTAATGGATGGTACGCATCCTTGACGTTCTTTGGGGCAGTTTGGTTTTGACAGCATGCTTGAATGGTATGTAAGCAAGTCGTAGTTTGAGCAACACTACGTAAAAACAGGTTCAAAACAATAAATGCAGAGGATATAATGTCCATTCCTACTTCTCTAACGAGAGGTCGCTTATTTGTAGAGAGTGCTGAACTCGCAATGGTAGCGTAAGGAAGCAGCAAACGCAGCAAAAACCTTCCAAATAAACCCATCTCGATGGAACTTGTTATTTTAACAGAGAGATAAGGAAGTAAAATAAAACAGTGGATAAAAAATAAATGTTTTGCTGATTTAGAAAAATCAGATAAACTTGTAGAAAACGTATTGGGCACATGACTGCACACGGGTTCGAATCCCGTCTGCTCCACTAAAACATTTAAAACATTGAAATTATGAGTGACCATAGTAAACAAATAGAATTACTGGAAAAACTTCTCAATTCTGAGGAAGGTAAAGCCTCTATGAAAAAATTTTTCAACGATTTGGCAGATAAGAAAAAAATTGCTGAAGGTCGTTATAGGAAATTTGAAAAATGGCTTGAAACTCACGATTTAGATGAAATAATGCAACGTCTTGAAAAAGAACATTGTGTTGAATGGCGTAATAAGTGTTATAATAATGGTTATGAACCATATCCAAATAACAAACTTGCTTTTTTAATTGATTATGTCGTTCATAATTATTATTCAATTAGCGTACCGCAAATTGAAAGCGAACATTTCGCAAATCAATCTTGGTTTTTCAAAGGATACTATATTAATATGACTTGGGGTCAGGGAGTGTTCACGCAAATATTTGACAGCAAATTCAATCAAATTATTGCGCTATGAAAATATATCACAACAAATTGGTGAGAGATAAAATACTGAAGACACTAAAAAAATCTGGTGTTGGTCATAAATATCATATTGCAAAAGACGATACTGAATTTCTTGAAAAACTTAATGAAAAACTTCGGGAAGAAATACAAGAATTTAATGAAAAACCAAGCATTGAGGAATTTGCGGATATACTACAAGTACTTGAAACCATTGCAAGATTTCATAGTTTTGATTTGAATGAAATTAAAGAAGCAAAAGCCAATAAATTCTATAATAAAGGTGGCTTTAATAATAGAATTGTTTTGGAAGAAACGAATTAACTGAAACTTTTTGCGGTAAAAATAAACGGGGGTGTGATGAAATTGGTAGCACATACGGGACTTAAAATCCCGTGGGCAGTAATGCCCGTGTCGGTTCGAGTCCGACCACCCCTACCAAAACATTTGGTAGCATTGCTACAAATAAACAAAGGCGGGTGTGGTGTCCCAACATCGGCAATTTAGATGCAATTGTCGGTAGCATGAGTTCGAGTCTCACCACCAAATGTTTTTAAATTAAAATGATATGTTGTCATACGGAAAAAATAAGAAAATGCGTGAAAACTATCCTGACAATCATCCCAAGAAAGGATATGTAAACTGGTGGGAAGTTGAACTTGGAGATATTGATAAAGGTCGTGAACGTCAAGAAGCAAAACGTAACATAAAAAAAGAATTAAATGATGAAACTATTGGCAGGAATGATTGAAATGTTCAGAATGTTGTTTATTAACAGTTATGATGACCCATACACTGAATACCTTTCGGAACAACCGGGTATTTATGTTCACATAAGTGATGTTTATGATAATGTTTAGAGAAATGCGTAAAGAAGTTAAGTTTTTATCAAAAGAAATTAAATTTGCAATTCGTAAAGAAATTCGCAAAGAATGCCGTCAGGAAGCAATACGAATACTTGAACTTGCAGAGGAAAAAGACCGTGAGGATTTTCTTAAATATCATAAAGAAGACCAAGGAAACATTTGCTGTATGGTGTTGGATTTTGCAAAGAAAAAATTAGTTGAAAAGGGTGTTATGGAACAAAAACCAAACGATTGTTTTGAAGACCCGACAATACATTTGGAAAAATGAAAATCAAAAAGAATTTCAATCCCAATGATTGTGGTTGTGGTAAATCTTTAAAAACTAAGGATTCTCGAAGAAAAAATACCACACCAAAACGAATAATAAAGAAAAAAAGTAACCTCAAGTGATGGATAATAAATCATATTCATATTTGTTGGGGCAGTATTTAGGTGACGGCTGTGTTTCTGAAACAAAAAGAACGTATAGATTACGTATTTTTAATGACGTTAAATATAATCATTTAAATGACTATATATTTCAAACAATACAAAAAATATTTCCAAACAATAAGGTGAATACATGTTTTTATCAAAATCATGTTATTACTTATGTTTATTCAAATGAAATTCCCAAATTATTTCCACAACACAATCTGGGATTAAAAAAAAATAGAAAAATTCAATTATATGACTGGCAAATAAAAATATTGGACTATAAATATTTATTTGCAGGATTGTTGCATTCAGATGGTTGTATTTATTTTGACAGAGGATATAAAATGTGTGTATTTACTAACACTTCATTAGACATATTGGACATTTTTAAAGATTGTTGCGATAAATTAAATATTGAATACACCATCAATAAAAATAGGATACAAATAAGAAAAAGAAAATCTAATGATTGGATTGAAGAAAATGTTGGTGATAAAAATATAATTAAAATATAATGCCCAGATGACGGAATTGGCATACGTATTAGATTCAAAACCTAAGTTTTGTGGGTTCGACTCCCACTCTGGGCACTAAAAAAAATGTATTGGTTATGGCAAAAATACTCAAAGTTCCAATGAAAGGACAATGGTATGATTTTGATTGCGGTGTTGCTATAACATATTCAATATTAAGATATCTCAAAATAAAGGTTAGTTATGAAGATGTTTTAAAAACATCAAAAGTGTGCCCGGTAAATGGCATAAAGCCAAACAAGCTTATCAATTTGTTTAAAAAATTTGGATTGAATGCTGTTTGCGAAAACGATAAAAACATTAGATTCTTAATCAAACAAATAAATGCCAATAATCCAGTAATTGTATTAATTCAATGTAGAAAAGAATATAAAAAGTCTTGGGCGAGTACGTGGGCACACGGACACTACGTTGTGGTAATTGGTTACGATAAAAACAGAGTATTTATATTTGACCCGTCAATGGGTGGTAGCATAAAAACATTTACACATAAACAATTTTATGGTCGTTGGCATGATTATTCAAAAAATAATACTTATATTCGAACCGTAATTTATATTGATGATGAAAATGAGAAATGAAAGGGCATCAGTCTTTTAAGTTAATTACTTAAAAGATGAAAGCAAAAAAAATCTCAGACGAAACCACTAATCGTGGTGAATTCAATCGTGCATACAAGTTTTATCTTGAGCACAGTGGCAAAATTAGCTGTAGTTATTGTCGTTACAATCGTGGCGAAAATTCAAATCAAAAATGGTATGGTGGTTATCTTTATGATGACATGGAAATTTGTCGTGGTAAAAGAAAGGGAACAAATACCAGATTTCCAAACTGGAAACTTGTTTCAAAAAATAAAAAACAGTGGATGGAAAAGCCAATCAAAATGAAAAAAAGATATTTTGGTGGGTATACCAGAATTTATATCGACATTGTTTGGTAATGTCGATTATTTGGCGGGATAGCTCAGTTGGTAGAGCGATGGAGTCATAACCCATAGGTCGTGAGTTCGAATCTCACTCCCGCTACAAATAAAAAAACCCATCGAATTCGATGGGTTTATGTTTCCAGTGTGTTTACTTTTTCTTTTTTTCTTTTTGCTGTTTGATGTATGCTTTGATAACTTTATCCAATCCGAAGAATTTCCAGAAAATCCAATATCCCAAAAGGATAAATCCCCAAAGTCCAACCAGTGTTGCAGCACCCGATTTTCCAGCATCGTCTAATTTACCATATGCAAATAATACAACAAATACGTTTACTATTTGAATCCACGCAACTTTTAACCAAGGCAGTGCGGTTTCTTTTGCCCATTTTTTAATTTTTTCCCAAAGATTTTTCATTTTATTATTTTTACCATAATGTTATTTTTATTTATAATCAGGACTTATTTTGTATGATTTTGCTGTAACATACCCGCTTGATGCACTCTTGCCTGTTGGAACAATTGCACCCATATCAATGAGTGATTTTGCAACTGGTTCATTTTCGCTCCAATCTTTCAAGAAAAATTCGTCTTCAGCAAGTTGCGCTGATTCCGGCATATTAACCGAAATCATTGCAAATGGTTCGCCATTGGTAGTGATTAGTTCAACGGCAAGTGCATTGTTGTCCCTATACCTGTCAAATTCGAAATATACTTCATCATCTTCACCCCAAAGATTAAGTGTGAATGTTTTCTGCGGACTTTCATTCAATTTTCTTTTCTTAAATGTTTTATCAAGTCTGCCCATGACTTCATAAAGTCTTTTTCTATCTGTATTTTTCATATTATTAAATTATTTCAACTAATTCCCACTCACTTGAATTTTTGGGTGATTGAATTTCTTCCGAAACCACTACGGATGAACCTCTTTTTATTCTTAACTCTTTGATGATATCATCATTCAACAATTGTTCAAGAACCGCATCTGATAGTGGCGATGAGGTAAATCCTCTTGCAAATGTCCTTGAAATCCTATAACGTTGTAATTCAGGATTTTTTGATTTAACAACTGTAATTTCCAAATCACTCAATCTTCCTTGATTTACAAATTTTTCCATTAAGTTGAATAGATGGTCAGATTCTTTATTATAAACTTCCGGTGTCGTTACAGTAACACTATATTGTTTATTCATGTGAATAATTATTGCAATCAAATCTTTTTGTCTGACATTATCAGACACGTTGATTTCACCTTCATGTGTTGCAGTTATTTTAAATCCATATCCCATACCATTTATTCTTCTTGCTTCACGTTCAAACGAAAATCCATGATTTCCGTTTTCCTTAAAAATAAGAAATTGCTTCACGTGAATCATTTCGTGTGCAAATGTATTTAAAAATTCTCTATATGGCAACTTATAAAAGGTGGAAATTGCTAAATTTTTTACAATTATTTCACGTGTGTATCTATTAATCAATGCCTGTACCTTACCAAGCGGTCTCATTTTCATTAACACCAATGGAACTTTTGGTAATTGATTATCAAAAAGCAATAGATTTAATCTATCGTATTCCTCTTGCAGATTAATCTTGTTCAAATCAACGATTTCATCATCAGCATACTTGCCATATTCAGTAATAAAACCACCGATTTCTTCTTTTATGATTACATTTAATTTCATCTATTAACCAAATATTACATCACATTTCATTGTACTGAAATCTATTTCAACTTCTGTTGGATATACTCCATCACCAAAAACTCTGTCTGTAATTGAAGTATTAAATTCCCACTGATACTTCGCAACATCAAGCTGTGCTTCTTGGTCGGGTACATTTTCATCTGATGATACGATTTCATAATATATTGTGCCTACAATGCCATCAATCATAACCATCATGCTTTTAATTCCATAATCCCTGATTTCTGGTATAATGTGCCATTTCACATCAACCTTCTGACGATAAGCATCAACATATTCTGCTTGTGGATAAAATTTTTCTTTTAAGCCGTCAATATGAACCTCAACATTTTTTGAATAAAATGACCAATCATCATCAGTCATTTCATTCATTTTGGGTTTATACGATTTATCAATAGCTTGCATAACTTCAACAAGCCTTTGTTTTTTATTGCCTTTCATGTCGTGGAATAACAATTTTTTATAAATACTTGACAACGATTAAAATTCTATATAAATTCGCAGCATGTTACAAGAATACACTTCAGCAAAATCATGCATTAAACAAGTTCCGGCTGGTTTTAAAATTGTTCACAAATATTTTGGCTGGGAAGAAAATACCGTTAATCTTGATATTGGCGGTGGAAAATATGATTTAATGACTAATAGATTAAAAGAATTGGGTGTGACAAATTTAGTGTTTGACCCATATAACCGAAGTATCACCCACAATATCAAAGTTGTGAATAAGATATTCAATAATGATGTGGATACGGTTACAATCTTTAATGTTTTAAATGTAATAAAAGAACGTGAAATTCAATTAAACGTATTAAAGCTTGGATTTAACGCACTTAAAAAGGGTGGAATGGTATTTGTCAGGTCAACATATATGAACTCAAATAAAGCCTCTGGTGTGACAAAATCGGGCACATTTCAACATTACCTCACCCAAGGACAATATCTCGAAATAGTAAAAGAAGTTTTTCCAAACGCCCAATTAAAATACGGCATAATTTACGCAACAAAATGATTAGAGATTACAATAAAGACCATTGCTGGCAATATGATATCAGATTAAATAACCTTGAAGAAGATTTAATATTGGCTGGTTTAACTGCAGATGATGTAAGTAATCTTAATGTCACTGATTTTGTTTTACAGCACGAAGACAAGGAAATCTGCTATGAGGAAGTAAAGTCTTTCATTGAAAGGCACGAATGGCTTGGAAGAATGAGTTTATATCCAACAAATATTTTTACCGCAAGATATAATGGCATTTTAGCGGGTGTGGTTATAATGGATATGCCAAGTGTGTTTTCAAAAATGCTTGGCGATGAAACAAGAAAAATTGAAAGATTAATAAGCAGGGGGGGCATGTATCAGTTGGTCGCCAAAAAATTTGGGAAGTTCTTTAATTATGTTTGCCATAAAATGGATGGTAAAAAACACCAGATTTCGTTTGTTTGTGGCGTATTCGGATATTGAGGCAAAAGAATTGGGAACAATATATCAAGCATGCAACTTTTATTATATTGGTAAGAAATCTGGTGCAAAGAAACAATATAAAATAGAATCAGGCAGGTGGGTTTCCGATAGATATTTCAGAGCAAGGTCTGTATATAAAAGACTGGCGAAAGAAGATGGAATTGTTTGGCAGGATGAATGGCAAATTGGTGATAGTGTTAAATTTGATAAAATGCCGGAAGATGTTGCCAAAAGAATAAAAATGCTATCGAAAAATTATCTCAATTCTTGTGAGAGTAGGGAAATAATGCCAAAGCATAAATATGTTTATGTCTTAGGCGAAAACAAGGCAGAAACGAAGTATTTAAGAAAAATGTTTATAAGTAGAAATAAAATTTACCCTTATCCGAAAGAAAGAGGTAATTAATTGTAACATTTTTAAATATTCTTCGTATAATTGCATTATGAAGTTAAATTACAAAATATTAGAAAAGGTCGATTGGAAAGTCTTGCAGACTTACATTGATAACAGTCTTATTGTCGCAAATAAGCATCCAGAATATGACATTTGGATATTGAACTATTCACCAAAAGTTCAATCTAAGAAATTCTGGGATGAATATACTTTATCTGCACGTGGACTCGTTATTGATGCAGAGGGTAATATTGTTGCACGTCCATATCAGAAGTTCATGAACCTTGAAGAACATGACCCAGCAGACATTGATATGTCTCAGGAATATGAGGTTTTTGAAAAGGTAGATGGGTCATTAATCATCCTTTTCTATTACGAACCACGTATGCAATGGATTTTTGCTTCAAGAGGCTCATTCATTTCAGAACAGGCATTGGAAGCACAGAAAATGTTCAACCACACTGTTCAGGAAAAAATGAGTTCAAAATATACTTATTTGTTTGAAGTCTTATATCCAGAAAACCGTATTGTGGTTGATTATGGTAGCAGAAGGGAACTTGTGTTACTTGGAAAAATGAACACCACTACGGGTGAAGAATGCCCATACGAATATCTTGTTGACAAATATTCAAAGCATTTTACTGTCGTGAAAAGAATTGACGTAAGACTCGATAATTTATCCGAATTAAAAAGGCTTGAAGAAGACAACAAGGAAGGGTTCGTGGTGAGATTCAAGAACGGTTTCAGGGTTAAAGTCAAATTTAACGAATACGTTAGATTGCATGGTATTCTAACAAATGTTTCAAACATAACTGTTTGGGAACATTTGGTGAATAACTACAATTTTGACCAGTTACTTGACAGAGTGCCAGACGAATTTTATGGTTGGCTACAAAGAGTCGTAGCGTCATTGCAAGGAAAATACGATGAAATTGAAAAAGAATCGTTGAAAGAATTCGTGAGAATTTACCACACCAATGGTATTATTGAACGTAAGGATTTTGCAATGGAAGCTTTGAAATCGGACTACCGTTCGATTCTTTTCAAAATGTACGACAAAAAACCATATGAATCGATAATCTGGAATATGGTGCGTCCTGTATATAGTAAGCCATTCAAGGATGGTTTCGAATATAGTATATAAAAAAAAGCTACCAAACGGTAGCTTTTTTTATTTATCGTATTCTTTCTTTATTGTCACCCATGTAGGTGTATTTAAATGCCGGATTCTTTAATAATGCACTTCCTGCAGCAATTGCAGCAATTCTTTCTTCCAACATTGGAATTATAGGGGGTGGCGTACCAGAAGGTATTGAAATATATTGTGCAATTTCTTCGTAAGGCACAACTTCCCAATCCAACGTATATACAGTATGAAATGTTGCATCTTCCTGTGGAACAATTGGGAAATATCTACCGTTAGGTCCTTCCACCATTATTTTCACACCCTCAATTGGCTTGTATTCAGTTGTACCGCCAACAAATTGGAAATTAGGGTCTTTACGCAACATTGATTCTTTGTATGTTTCTGCCCATCTGAACTTATAGGGTTTGTGTTTAAAAATCCTACCAAAATATGGATTTGGGTTTGTTCTTGAACCCAATGTCTTTGGTGCTCGTGCTGGATATGTATAATATACGTATCCAAAAGAATATTTTTGTGGGTCTCTACCCATAAATTCGAGAAAATCCTCTACGGTTGTAATTTCACGACCTTCACTAAGTTCGTATATAAAATTTCCCATAAATCTTTAATTTTTCTATAAATACTTTCGACTCACTGAAAACAATTTTGTATTTATATTAAAAGCAACACTATGAAACTATTTAATTTTTTAAAAAGAAAAAACAAAATCGAACCACAGGTTAGTGGAAATAAATTAGGACTTGGTTGGAAACGTGATTTACCTGACCCAAGAGACTTTAAATTTAAAGTAACTGCACCAATTCCATTACCAAGTTTGGTTGATTTAAGACCAAAATGCCCACCAATTTATAACCAATATGAACTTGGTTCATGTACAGCAAATGCAATGGGTGCTGCATTTCAATTTGAACAAATGAAGCAGGGAAAGAAAAATTTCATGCCTTCAAGACTTTTTATTTATTATAATACCAGAGCAATTGAGGGTACAATTAATTCCGATGCAGGTGCAACCATGAGAAATACAATGAAAAGTTTGGTTGATAAAGGCACTTGCCCTGAAACAAAATGGGATTATAATACCAGCAAATTTGCAGAAAAACCAAATTTCTGTTGCTATCAGATAGCAAAGGATAATCAAGTTCTTCAATATTTGAGAGTAACGCATGATTTAACAGAAATAAAACAATGCCTTGCTTTGGGATACACCGTTGCATTCGGTATGATACTATTTAATTCATTCATGTCAAACGATACTGCTGCAAACGGAAATGTAATTATGCCATTGCCAAATGAATCATCAATTGGCGGTCATGCAGTACTTGCTGTTGGATATGATGAAGAGAAGAAAGTATTGATAATGAGGAATAGTTGGGGCGTAGAATGGGGTGATAAGGGTTATTTTTATCTACCATACGAATATATAACAACACCCAACTTAGCTGCTGACTTTTGGACAATTAGACTGGTTGAATAAAAAAATATTGAAAATTTTGTAACATTTATTTGTTTTTATCGTATTTATCCTTACATTTGTAACCTCAAACTTTGTAAAAACATTTTTATGATGACTATTTTTGGAACATATTATTACGGTAAAAAATCTTATAAGAAACAACTTATAGGAATCGGGAATACTATGTCCAAAAATTAAATGGTTTTGATTTTAATCTGACATGAACAACCCGATTCCGAAAGAGTCGGGTTTTTTATTTTGTATATTCGGCAGAATGGTAAGTGGGTGAAATCACAGGTCTGTAAAACCTTCGCCATTGGCTATGGGGGTTCGAATCCCTCTCTGCCGACTGAAAGAGTTTAGGCATTTTCTGTATCGCTGACTGAAATATCCAAATTGACTTCGTATCCGTAGTGGCTTTCGGACTTGACTCTTAATCAAGGATACGTGGGTTCGAATCCCACCGAGGTCACAAATGGGAGTGCGCTATCGTTGGAGAGATAGGCTTGTCTGTAAAACAAGTGCCATTGGCTGAGTTGGTTCGAATCCTATCGCTCCCACAAATTTGCGCTTGTAACTCAGTTGGTAGAGTAACGGACCTTTAATCCGTGAGTCGTGGGTTCGACCCCCACCGGGCGCACAAATATTCTCCTATAGCAAACAGGATGTATTGCCCCGCTCTTTTAAAGCGGTGGGTCTGGTTCGATTCCAGATAGGAGAACAGACAAGCATTGTGTTCATACTAACATTTAATTAATGAATATAATGCTTTTTCGTTTTGCAATGTATTTATCATAAAAGTATTTTTTATGTATCATTGCAATAAATGTGATAAAAACTTCGAAAATCGGTATTCTTATATAGCACATTGCCGAATTCATTCCAATTATGTAAGACCCAAAAATCCAAATTCAAGACGAAATAAACCACCCAAAACAATATGTATATATTGTGGTAAAACTTTTCAGAATGGACGTAGTTTAGGTGGACACATGACCCATTGCGAATTAAATCCAAATCATAATCTTATTTTACAAAACATGTCCAAAGCAAGTCCAAAACGAAAATGGTCAGAAGAAGATAAAAAGAAAATTAGTAGAAGAATGATTGAATTTTTAATGAAAAATCCAGACAAAGTACCATATAAATTAAATCATTCAAGTAAAATGAGTTATCCTGAAAGAGTATTTGAAAATGCATTAAAATCAGCAAATATTTCAGGTTGGACATACAATTACCAAAATGGAATTTATTCATATGACTTTGCGTTTCCAGTTTTGAAAATAGATGTGGAAATTGATGGAAATACACATATCCAAGAAAAGGTGAGAAATATTGATAAACGCAGGGATAAATTTAGTACCAATAATGGTTGGATTGTAATTCGTTTTACCGCAAATGAAATTAAAGAAGATGTTTTGAAATGTATAAATACATTAAAAACATTTCTTTAAGTATTTATATTCCCCATTGTTTTTATTTAGTCTAAATAAAAATAACTTGCATTTTTAAATAAAAGATGTTATATTTGGGGAAAATAACTTTTAAGTTTAAGTATTATGAAGCATGACTAAAAAGAAAAAAGTAACGACAACCGTTACGACTACCGTTACTGAAGAAATAATTTCTTCGAACGAAAAAACTCAAATTATCTGTATTCTTGACCGTTCTGGCTCTATGTCAGAGAACGGTGTAATTTATGAAGCAATCAATGGCTTCAACGAGTTCCTTAAAAAACAAAGGGAGCTAAAAGACAAAGCAACACTCACTGTTGCACTATTCGATGACCAATATCAGTTACTTTATGATGATGTTGACGTAAAAGATGTTCCAGACATCACATACGACACTTGGACACCAAGAGGGATGACAGCATTGCTTGATGCAATTGGTAAAACAATCAACGCTGTAAAGGCAAACCGTATTAAATTAGGCTCAGAAAAACCCGATAAAGTATTGGTTTGCATTGTTACTGACGGCAAAGAAAATGCAAGTCAGGAATATGTTGCAAGACAAGGCAATAAAGGCGATGTGATAAAAAAACTTATTAAAGAATGTGAAAATGAAGGCTGGAATTTCATTTATCTTGCTGCAAATCAGGACGCATTTGATGTTGGCAGCACATTTGGTGTAAGTTATGGAAATACCTACAATTTTGCTGCAACTGCTGCTGGCGCATCTGCAATGAGCATGACGTTAAATAACGCTACTGTATCATACAGAAGCATGAGCACACAAGACGCTGGCTATCAGAAAAAAGCAAAAAATCTTATTGCTGATTTAGGCGAACAGGATGAAAAAGATGACTCACAAGATAGTGATAATAATACTGTAACTGGTACGGCTACAGGTAATGTTACTTTTGATGTAAATAATATGTCACACACATAATTATTTTTCTGTTTTTTTTCGTATCTATTTCCGTTTTAAAGGGTGTTTTCCGACACCCTTTTTTTGTTAAAAGTTTCAGCCATAGTGGATTAAAAAAACGTGAAAAATTTTTTTAAAAATAATTGTGAAATGTCAAGAATCCCTTGTATTTATGGTTGCCTTTGCATATATTTGCAAACATAAAATTTCATAAAAAATTATAAAAAATTATGACAGAAAAATCGCAAAAAATTTATTCAAAACAGGAAATAGAAAAATCAACATTACAGTATTTTAAGGGTGACGAACTGGCAACAAAAGTCTGGCTTACAAAATACTGCTTAAAGGACGAAAAAAACTATTACGAATTAAACCCGGATGAGATGCACAGAAGACTTGCCAAAGAACTCGCAAGAATCGAAGCAAAATATCCAAACCCTCTCACAGAAGAACAAATTTATGAAACATTAAAAAATTTCAATAGAATTGTACCACAAGGGTCTCCAATGTCAGGTATTGGCAATGATTTCCAAGTGGTATCTTTATCCAATTGTTTCGTTATTGGTAATAAGGGTGAATCAGATTCCTATGGTGGAATATTAAAAATAGACCAAGAACAAATACAATTAATGAAACGCAGAGGCGGTGTCGGACACGATTTGTCCCACATTCGTCCAAAAGGAAGTCCGGTGAAAAATAGTGCAATTACCAGTACGGGTGTTGTACCTTTCATGGAAAGATATTCAAATAGCACAAGAGAAGTCGCACAAGACGGTAGACGTGGCGCACTTATGCTTAGTATTTCAATAAAACATCCAGATTCCGAAGCATTTATTGATGCAAAAATGACACCGGGAAAAATAACTGGCGCAAACGTATCGGTAAAAATTGATAATGATTTCATGGAGTGTGCAATGCAAGGGACTACATACACTCAAATGTTTCCTACAAAGGGACATCCAAAAATGATTAAAGATATTGATGCGCAAAAACTTTGGAAAAAAATTATTCACAATGCTTGGAAATCTGCCGAACCGGGAATACTTTTCTGGGATAAGATTATGGAAGAAAGTGTTCCAGATTGTTATGCTGATGAAGGATTCACAACCGTAAGCACAAATCCTTGTGGCGAAATTCCACTATGTCCATACGATAGTTGTCGATTGTTAGCAATTAATTTGTTTGGATATATTAAAAATCCTTTCACCAAGGAAGCAGAATTTGATTGGGATTTGTTTGAAAAAGATGTCATTATTGCTATGAGATATATGGATGACATCATTGACTTGGAAGTTGAAAAAATTGATGCAATTCTTGAAAAAATCAAGTCTGACCCCGAAGATGAATTTCTTAAATTAACTGAAATCAACCTTTGGAATAATATCAAGGAAATGACGCTTAAAGGTAGAAGAACCGGACTTGGTGTAACTGCTGAAGGTGACATGCTTGCAGCTTTGAATTTACGTTATGGAACTGATGAAGCAACAGATTTTAGTGAAAAAGTACATAGAACATTAAAATTAAAAGCATATCGTTCAAGTGTTATTATGGCAGAAGAACGTGGCGCATTCTCCGTTTGGAATGGCGAACGTGAAACAAAAAATCCTTTCATTCTTAGAATAGCTGCTGAAGACCCAGAATTGTTTGAAGATATGATGAAATATGGACGTAGAAATATTTCATTACTCACAATTGCACCAACTGGTACTGTTTCAATCATGACACAAACAACTTCGGGTATTGAACCAGCATTTGAAGTGTTTTACAAACGTAGACGTAAAATTAATCCACAGGAAAAAGATGTTCGCATTGATTTTGTTGATGAAGAAGGAATTGCGTGGACTGAATATCCAGTCTTTCACCATAAATTCGAAACATGGCTTGAATTGAATGGATATGACGTTAATGTTGTAAGAACAATGGATAATGCGCAACTCGATGAAGTTGTGAAAAAATCGCCATATTATAAAGCAACGGCAAATGATGTCGATTGGTTAAAAAAGGTTGAAATGCAGGGTCGTTTACAAAGACACGTAGACCACTCAATTTCAGTGACAGTCAATCTCCCAAGTGACATTACTGAAGAAATGGTGGCAAAAGTTTATGAAACCGCATGGAAATCTGGCTGTAAGGGTTGTACTGTCTATCGTGATGGTTCACGCAGTGGTGTGTTAATCACTGAAGAAAAGAAAACAAAAGAAAGTGAATTTCATGATACGCATGCGCCAAAACGTCCTAAGAGATTAAAAGGTGAAATTCATCGTTTTCAAAACAGTCTTGAAAAATGGATTGCAGTTGTTGGATTAAAAGACGGCAGACCATATGAAATTTTCACAGGTAAAAATGAAAACGGCTTGAGTTATCTGCCAAACAATTTAAAAGAATGTGAAATTGTTAAGCAAATCTTTGAAGTTGAAGAACCAGATGAAAATGGTAAATTGGTTAAAGTCAGAAAAAAAAGATATGACATTGAATATATTGACGCTAATGGCGAAAGACAAGTACATACTGGCTTAAATCATGCATTCAATCCTGAATTCTGGAACTATGCAAAATTCATATCTGCAGTTCTCAGGCATGGAATGCCACTTCTTTATACGTGGGAATTAATTGATTCATTGAACTTTAAAGAAGACTATATCAACACTTGGAAAAATGGTGTTGCTCGTGTGATAAAGAAATACATTAAAGATGGTATTGAAGTAAATAAAAAATGCCCGAATTGTGGTAGTGACCATTTGGAATTTAAAGAAGGTTGCCTCACATGTATGGCATGTGGAAACAGTAAATGCGGTTAATATGATAATATTGGAAAACAAAATTATTGGTGAAAAGTACGTTGCAGGATATTACCTGACAATGGAAGATTTAAAAAGGCTTGTAAGAGATTTTCAAGCAGATTGTCACGATGGATTCATAAGTAATGATGAAGCATATCTTGAACAGTGGCTTAAAAAGCACGAACGAATCGAAAAAAAATAAGCAAAAACCCCGGAAAGCCAGTATTTTCGGGGTTTTTTATTGTTTGTTGTAGTATTTATTATAAAAAATTATAAATCATGGAAACTGTGTTAACAATATTGTTACTTTACATATTGGGAGTGACAATTTATACTATCTTGGTAAGAAAAAGTCCAACAAATAAACATGTGCCGAACTTTAATTATAAGTCAACAATAATTGATGGAATGAAAGGGATGGCTATTGGTTTTGCAGTTGTCGGTGCATTATATTTTATCTTAGGACAAATTTTAACTTGGGTTCATATACATTGAATATTAACGAGTTAGATTTTTTCTGTAAAAAAAATGAAAAAAATATTGAAAATAATTTGGTATTTATGAAACATTTTATACCTTTGCATCGTATTTAGGTAAAAATGAGTTTATGAAAAAACCTTTTTATTATTAAAAACAAAAAAAATAAAACAATGAAACGAATAGCGTACATATTAGTATCGAGTCTAACGACAACCAGTCGTATTGGAGAAGGTACATTTTGCTCAGATTTCGGCAGAAATAATATTGCGGATACGGGTTCAGGTTTTATTGACTTAAAAAGATAAGTAGGTAGTAAAATAAAACTGAAATAAAATCAGAACCCGGAATCCAAAAAAGTTCCGGGTTTTTTGTTTTTAATGCGTTCTTTACATATTGCCAAGTTAGTTTAACGGATAGAATCTCTGTGTGGTATTCAGGGGATACAAGTTCGATTCTTGTACTTGGCTCAAAAATATAAGTCTTACAGCTTATAAACACCGAATATAAGGTTTATGTCTTATATTTACCGTAAGATGTTCTTTGACATGCTGGATTACCTGTCGGGTTGCCTGAGTGGTTGAAAGGGGCGGTCTGCAAAACCGTTTGCTTAATTGCACACGTGGGTTCGAATCCCACATCCGACTCTACGGTTCAACAAACTAATGGCGTTGAATTTTATACGCATGCATGCCAATACGTATGAAAGGAAGGGTGAAACCCCCTTCACTGCACTTGTTCGGGTTGCTTTAGTTGGTCGAAAAGTCCTGCCTGTTAAGCAGACGGAGAAATCCCACCGCAGGTTCGAATCCTGCCCCGAACGCAAATCTTTTTCATACTTTCGACTATTTATTATAAATAATGAGATAATTAATTAATCGAAAGTATGAAAACAAAAGATAGTGTAATTAAACTAAGACTTTCTGGAAAAAGTTATGGCGAAATAAGTAAAATGCTGAACATTTCTAAACCCACAGTATCCTACCATTGTATAAATGCCGGATTGAATGAACCAATTGATGGTCGTAAAATATTGAATGAGGCTGAGAAAATTGAACTTAATGAATATTATAAATCACATACTATTTTCGAAACAGCAGAAAAATTTAAGATATCAAGAACAACTGTTCTTGCAAACACTGAAAATAAGAGACTGGTATTGTGTGAAATTGAAAAAAGAAAAAGAAATTATGAAAAGGTAAAAAATAGGCGACAACGGCTTAAAGAGATGGGTGTTGAATATTTAGGTGGAAAATGTATGAAATGTGGGTATGATAAATGTATTGCTGCGTTAGAATTTCACCATAGAAACCCAGAAGAAAAAGAATTTGGAATATCACGTTATCAAAATTTGAGTTGGTCAAGAATTATTGTTGAATTAGATAAATGTGATTTACTGTGTTCTAATTGTCATAAAGAATTACATTATGAGGAACATTGGGATGTATCACCTCTGCCTGATAAGCAGTCGAAAGTGTAGTTTGGTTGCACGTGGGTTCAAATCCCACCTTCCCAACAAACCTTGACGAAGGTTTAACGTTGCAACGTTGAAATGGCTACCTGTGGTTAGCATAGCTGGCAATGCTGCCCCCTGAAATGGGTGAAGGTGAGTTCAAGTCTCACACGCAGGAGTCATTTATTTGGAGAAGTGTCCGAGTGGTTTATGGTGGCAGTCTTGAAAACTGCTGGATGTAACAGTCCCGTGGGTTCGAATCCTACCTTCTCCGCAAAGTCGTGTGCATTGGACTATCATCACACGATTTTCACATCAAAAAGGAGTCATGACCCGGTTTGATGTCAGGGTTCTGGGTTGCATAAGAGGCTGCCCTGATGTTCAGTGGCGAAATCATGTACTCGCATTTGGCAGTGCGAATAGTACACGATAAGTAGTTGAGAGACATCCAAGTTAGTTGAAATACTTTCGGGGGACGTGAGTATGAGGCTCACACCAGAACCAAAATGGAGCGGTAACTCAATGGTAGAGTGTCTGCCTGAAGAGCAGATGGTTGCAGGTTCAAGTCCTGCCCGTTCCACCGAAACGGTTCGCACTACACGATATGGAGAGTAGGAAGTGCAAATGGGGAGATAGGGTTATTTGGTAGACTCGTCAGTGTGAAAACTGAACTACGAAAGTAGGTAGTCCTCATGAGGGTTGTTGTTAACGTGCGCACAATTCTAACAACGCTTCCACTGAATGTGAGTAATGACGAGAGGTTGGTGGTTCAAATCCATCTCTCCCCACCGCAACGGTTCGCACTACACGGTGATTAACGAGGAAGTGCAAAATTGTTGGGTAGTTTACAATGGGCAAAACGTCTGCCATGCGCAGGTGGACAAGAGGGTTCAAATCCTTCTCCAACAGCAATTAAGAACTGGTCGCACGGGTGTTTGTCCTAACCAGAAAAACATTGTTCACCGAATAGGTGAGTATCCGAAAGTGGGCGATTCGGAGTGTGAAAATTTTTTATAGGTCGGGTCACAGAGGGCGTGGCTTGGGTAACTGTCTCACAAGGCATCCTGTAAATACGGTGCGGTAGCTCAGTTGGTAGAGCAATGGACTGAAAATCCATGTGTCGGCAGTTCGATTCTGCCCCGTACCACCCCCATCCATGCGGTTCGCACTACACGAAGTAGGAAGTGCAAATGCAGGAATAACTCAATTGGCAGAGCGTCAGCCTTCCAAGCTGAAAGTTGCGGGTTCGAATCCCGCTTCCTGCTCAAAATGGGTCTGAGGGAGTCCCTTAAAGGTATAAATAACCTGTCCCTCTCCATAGTGGTGTAGCTCAATTGGTTAGAGCACTCGGCTTATACCCAAGAGGTTGGGGGTTCAAGTCCCTTCACCACTACAAACGCAGTGCTCACAGTCTCGCAAACTGTTATAAAGGAGTAGTTAAACCCGAAATCGGTTCTCGAAATCGGCTGCGTTTTATTTTTTTGGTTAACAATTTGTGTTAACCACGTATTTATGCATAAATTGTATTTTATGATTAAAGAATGTAAAAAACATGGGTTAACTGAATTTAGTTGTGTTGGAAATGGTAATGGCACAAAAAGATGGCGATGCAAAAAATGTGTTGTTGATGCAGTAACCAAAAGACGAAGAGTTTTAAAAGAAAAAGCAGTTGCATATAAAGGTGGAAAATGTGAAAAGTGTGGATATGATAAATATATTGGAGCACTTGAATTTCATCATCCTGAAAATAATAAAGAATTTGGAATCGGTCAAAAAGGATATACAAAAAGTTGGGAAGCAATAAAAAAAGAATTGGATAAATGTATGCTTGTTTGTTCTAATTGTCATAAAGAAATTGCTGCTGGTATAATATAAGCTTCGGTAGCTCAGTTGGTAGTAGCATCTGACTGTTAATCAGAGGGTCGCAGGTTCAAGTCCTGCCCGGAGCGCAAAAAAGATTTGGAATCATCATTTTAATTATTATCTTTGTTTTTTAATTTTTATAAAATGTACGAATATCCAAAGCTTAGTGAACGGTACTTTTTCTGGAAAAGATTGTATCAAAAATTGAAAAAGGGCAATAAATTCTATCACACATGATTATAACAGTAATATTATTATGCCTAATTGTTGTTTTTGTTGTTTTCGAAAAACTCAATTTCGATTTAAAAGACCCGTTTTATATTTTAAAACAAGCAAATATTTTTTTCAATGAATTGTGTCGTGACGATAATGTTTTCATGGTCGAAAAACCACGTCCTGTTTTATATTCGTATTATCTAAACGATAAGGGTAAAATCAACAAAAATACAATTGCTTTCGGACAATATTTTCCATTTAAATTCTTAAACCATGAAAATGATGAGAAAAAAAAGTATTTGACCTTAATTGCAATAAGATTATTAGAATGGCTTAAATTATATTATTCTGGAAGAATTTTAATAGAAAATGGAAAACGAATTTCATCAAATAATATTGTCATCAAATTTAATGGTTTCACGTTATTTGGAAAATATGTGGTAAACAATGGTGGAATCTATACGATATTTCTTTTGTTTTTATTTTTTTTATTAGATAAAATTATATGAAAAAATACCTTTTTGTTGGTGAACGCAGAAGTCCAACTGCAATTCGAATGAATGTTACATGGGTAGATAAACGCCTTGCTGCAGGACACCTTTATAAAGCATTAAAAAATCTTGATATTTGTTGGGATGAATGTGCATTCGCAAACGTCTTCGAAGACAAAATCGAGGACATTTTGTCCTTCAAAGGTGTGGTTATTGCAATGGGCAGAAAAGTTGAAAGAGAACTCAAAAAACACCAAATACAACACGAATTTATTTATCATCCCGCAACTCGTGGAGCGGTAAGAAACATTGAAAAATATAAAAATCACGTTAAAGAAAGAATCGGTCATATTGCTTGAGTATTTATATTAAACTCGCAACATGAAAAAGATACTTAAAGCAATACAACGCTGGTTCGAACATTACGGATTGGTTAAAATCCTTGCTGCATTCATAATCTTGGCACTTGCTGTCGCAATTGGAAGAAGATTTCCTGAAACACAAACAGTTTGTGGATGGATTGGTGCAATTTCCGGTGGATATTTATTACTTACATTTGTTGTATTTTTTATTGCAGGAATTGTTAATACAATAAAAGACATAATTGCAGTCAGAAAAGAAAAAAATGAAGAAAATAATACCGAAGAATAAGAGAAGACCATTTCCGTACTTTGATTTCTTCATACCAGTATTAATCAACAGGAATAAAGATTATTCAATTATCAGATATTTTAAATTCACTGAAACTGCAATTTATTTGTTTAATGATGAAGACCAACACGATGTGAATAAATTATTTGGTTTCAGTTTTGGTTGGCATCACAAAAATTCAGTGAGGTTTGGTTGGAGACCCAACGAAACTCTGGATAAAATTGAAATTGTTGGATATGAATATATTAATAAATTAAGAGTACCAACAATACCAATTTGTGATATTGAATTAAACAAATGGTATGGATTTGAATTGAAATATAAAAGTGGTGTTTTTGGACAAATTGAATATACCGTAACTGATGGTATTGAACATCATAGCACAGTTCATCCAATCACATTAAAAAATACTTGGAATTTAGGTTATAAACTTTTCCTCTATTTTGGTGGAAATAAAAAAGCACCACACGATATTTTAATATATCAAGCAAATAAATAAATGCCGAAGTCGCTTAGTGGTCGATAGCACTGGTTTTGTAAACCAGAGGATAATATCCCACGTGGGTTCGAATCCCACCTTCGGCTCTCATTGCCGACATGGTTTCAGTGGCAACAACACCACTTTCGTAAAGTGACAATCGTGAGTTCGAATCTCACTGTCGGCTCAAAAAGGAGCAACTTTTCAAGATTTCTTCGTTTCATTCGTATTAGTATTTATATGAAATACGATTGTAATGAAGCCAGAGAATAAAGTATTATCCATCATCAATGAAGAAATTAATCTTTTTGAAACTGATATTAGCGGACACGCTTTTGACCAGATGAGAAAAAGATTGGATAGGATGAAATCTGGTGGTGACATTACACCGGAAGAAGATGCTGAAATAAGAAAAAATTTAAATAGCATTTTAACACACGAATTTGATTCAAAAGATTATGGCATTTTTTTGGGTGCGTTTAAGCCAAATCCAAAATCACCACTTTATACCATAACAAATCCATATGACCCCGGAATACCATTCTATCAAATATTTTCTGATGATGGTGTTTTCGCAAAAGATTCAACTGGCGATGAAATGTGGGCAATCATAAGAAACAATGTGTTAAAGACGGTGATGCTTAGAAAGAGTGTTCAACGCAGGTCAATGAATAAAGAAAGAAATGTTGACGGTGGATTGGGTGTTGATATAGCAATTCCAAATTTGGAAAAATTCTTAGCAAACGAAAAACAAAAAAAGGAATTGTTTCAACAAAAAATGTTGCAAAGGCAGCAAGAAGAAAAAAGCACAATCAATGTGGATGGTGTCATCTGGGCAATTGATACAAAAAACCAAAAACTTTATAAGAAAAATAATCCAAATGTTTTTGTAACATTTGATAACATATTAAATCATCCTGCATGGAATGAAAATACGCAAGAGAAAGTATTTAATTATGTAACCGATTATCTCGATACTTTAAAGTAAAAATAATAATTATTAATCCTAAAACTATGGAAAGTGATGAAGGTGGTAAACAGGGAAAAAACAGCAACCTTATTTCTGTTCTTAGGGACTTTTTTCAATCCCTTGGGATACGATGCTTTACTCAAATGGCTAATGGATACAACAGGCAGTTATTGGTTTTCAATTTCTATTTTTTACCTTGTTTCAGCCTCATGCTTTATTTCATACTTCTTGTTGGCTAAAGTAAATCCATTTGCTTGGTTGAAAAATAAAAGGAAAAAGAGTGAATAATTTCACTCTTTTTTCATATCTTTGTAATCTATGCACCCGTAGCTCATTTGGATAGAGCATCGGTCTTCTAAACCGAGGGTGGTGAGTTCGAATCTCACCGGGTGTACAAAAACACACAAAATGAAAACAGTTATTTGTCCAAAATGTGGAAAAGTAATTGCAGTGCCGGAAGGAAAAGATTTTGTAATTTGCTGCGATGAAGTAATTTATGTGATTAATGAAGTTCACGATTGAAAACATGCCACCACTTATAGTGCTGGATGAAAAAGGTAAAGAAGTAAAATTAAATGGTTATGCTTTTATGGATGAATATAAGCATTGCATTATAATCCGATATGGAGAGGGAAGTAGAGATGCAATGGCAAAGTATTTAACTGAAGAAGGCGACCCATTAGGAATTAAATACCACTATGTTAATATGCTCCCATCGTCCAACGGATAGGGTGAAGGTTTCCTAAACCTTAGATGCAGGTTCGATTCCTGCTGGGAGTACAAAAAATAAATGCCCTTGTAGTTCAATGGATAGAATGCTTGGTTTCGACCCAAGAGGTTTGCGGGTTCGAGTCCTGCCAAGGGTACAAATGCATCTGTGGCGCAATTGGATTAGCGCATTGGTCTACGAAACCAAAGGTTGTGAGTTCGAATCTCACCAGATGTACCAAAGTATTTATGGTAAAAGATTAATATGTGTCTAAAACCAAAAGTAAAAAAAATGAACGGCTTCGTGAGTTTTATCACGTTTGGCTTTGCAGCAGGAATTACATTAGCACCATTCGGTATTTACATCAAAGAAAAATATTTGACGTTAAAACGAATGGTAAACCACGAAAAAATTCATTGGCAACAGCAATTAGAAATGCTGATAATCTTTTTCTACATTTGGTATTTTGTTGAATGGTTGATTAAATTATTTTTTTATGGAAGTAAAGCATATTATAATCTTTCATTTGAACGTGAAGCCAATGAATATGAAAATGATTTCGAGTATTTGAAAAAAAGAAAACATTTTGCTTGGATTAAAAGAATTTTTAAGTAATTTTGCATACATGAAGAAAACAAACACATCGTAAATCAGTCCTGCTACTGATTAATTACGATTATGTTGTTCAGAGAAACAAAGAAGCAGGAACAACCAGAAGAAGTAATCAAGGATGATGCCTATTATAGAAAGCATCCGAAAATTGCAAGACTCTGGCTCGTGGAAATTACCTCTACGGATGGTGAAATCTACAAATTTTACGTTAATGCCTTAACACAATTTGATGCTTATGAAAAAGCAGATGGTTATGTTTACTGGCTTGAAAACGAAAAACTAAGGAATATACTGAAAACTTTTCGGTTGATGCCTTAACAAAAAAAGTGAGTTGTATGCATGGAGTGTGAAGTCTGCTCCGGTAACTTAAAACTGCGGTAACGTGCAGAGACCGATGGTGCTCCACACAACTTATTTTAAAATGCGAGATTAGCTCAGTGGTAGAGCACGACTTTGCCAAAGTCGGGGTCGTGGGTTCAAATCCCATATCTCGCTCAATTTTGTAACATTTTTAAATTTTTATTCGTATAATGAGAAAAACTTAATATGAATTACAAGGGTAAGAAATATAAAAAGGTGAATTTGTTCTGGAAACAACATCTAAACCCAATTAAAAAAGGTGATTTAGTTGTTGTACATTGCAAACCCAGCAGTGATTATTTCAAATATAATGGAATATATACTATTGTAGATGATTGGAGAGGTATTGATATTGAAAATTATGATGGCGAAGGTCATACGCTCTGTTTGAAACTTGGATATAATATCAGTTACAGAGATTTTTCTAAATTGGTTGAAGTCGAAAGAAAGAAAAATCTTCCAATGCCACTAAAAGAAAAACAAGAATATTAGTGTGGTTATACAAAAATCGACTACCCCGCCACACAAAAAAATAACACAGAGGATTCATCGCTTATAGGACATTTTATAGGACAAAGTGTCTCATAAGAGGAACTTCAGAACATCGCTTTTATTAAAAATCATTGTATTTATAATAAAAAACTATGGCAAAATATTATCATAAGTGTTCAATATGCAATAAAAGAGTAAAAAGAAAAAAACCAAATTTTAATGGTAAAATAATTTGTAATCCTTGTAAGAAAAATGAAAATACTGTAAAATGTTTATGTTGTGGAAAATATTTTAAAAAAAGAGTTTCTAAACGTAAATTTTGTTCACGAGCATGTTCTGGAAAATATCTTGGTGAGCATACATTAAAAGGTAGAAAACTTTCAACAATTACAAAAGAAAAACTTTCAAAAATTGCATCTGGAAATAACAACGGAATCATAAAAACCAAATATTATAAAATATTTTCACCACATATGAATAAATTTGTTGCCGTTCAGGGAACATATGAATTGAAATATGCTAAATATCTTAATGAAAATAATGTTGATTGGATAAGGTCAAAAGAAATTTCAATGCAATATAAAAAAGCCGATAATGTGACAAGAAATTATTTTCCAGATTTTTATCTTCCAAATACAGATGAGTATATTGAAATTAAAGGATATTTTTTTCCTAAAGATAAAGAAAAAATGAAATTGGTTCAAAAACAAAATAACAATAAAAACATTCGGATTTTATTTAAAGAAGACTTGGAAAAACTAAACATTATTTTATAGATATTCATTATAAGTGAGTAGTAGCGTGTATTTTACATGAGAAAACTCCGAACACCGTTGCTGGACGCAGGAGACCTAAACAGTCGTTAATACTGCGGAGTGGTGCAAGCCAAATAGACTTAGAGGGAAAGCAACTCAGTGATAGTCGGGTTGGTGCATTAGATAAATTACTACATAAAGCAGAATTCGGGTTACGGCTGTAATGAATATTTATAAAATTCTGGGTACGCTCACGTTATTTTTATTTTTTTTGTAACATATTCAAATTTATTTCGTATATTTGCCGAATGGAAAATGAATTATGGGAAATATTAGTCCCTGCGTCAAACAATAAAGACCAGAAATTCAGCTTTGAACACCACAAAGCATGGGATGCTTTTGTAAAAAAGACAACTGGTGGTGTTACAATAATGAAAACAGCCAAAGGTCAGTGGGTTAGTCCTACTGGAAAACTTTATATTGACAGAATGATACCCTGCAGAATTGTTTGTACTGAAGAACAGATGTCAGAGATTATTGACTTTACACTGGAACACTATAATCAGGAAGCAGTTCTGGCTTACAGGATTTCAACGAATGTAATTTTACGTTATAAAAATAAATAATCATGAAACTTTATCATTTTAATCACAATGGCTATGGTGAAGAATTTTATGTAATGGCAGAAAATAAAATTGATGCACATAAATATCTTCTTAAATATCTACAAGAAAAAATTGATGACCCAAGAAATCATGTCTATAAAAGCATGTATAAACAAGACCTAAATGATTGGATAAATGTGAATCCAGAAGACCCAGATACTTTTCCAAGTTCGTTTACTTTAGACGAATATGAGGAAGGTTTTGTTATTCAATCAGAAGTGGCTTGATTATTGGAGAGATGGGTGAGTGGCTTAAACCACCAGTTTGCTAAACTGACGTATGTAACAGTACCGAGGGTTCGAATCCCTCTCTCTCCGCAAACATAATTTTTCGTATTTATATTAAACGAATGTTATGTGGGAATATAAAATGGTTTACGTCAAATATAAATTATTTCAAGAATTAAATGATAAATTAAACGAATTTGGTGCAGATAATTGGGAAGTAATTTATTATCAAGAGAATAAACCCAAAGAGTGGGGCAATGAGCACGAAGCAAAAATATTATTTAAGAAACAAAAAAATTAATCCAGCATGTACACACCGAGAAAAGCAATAACTATTAATAGTGATGGCGATAGCGCATTGACGTTAGTTAAGCCATTTTCAAATGAACATCCCGATGATTTGTTTGTAATATATGAAGACGCATATGGCGAAATGTATGGGATATTAACACCAATCAGTATCGTCAGAGAAAAATTCAATGGAACTGATGAAGAATTCAGTGAAATCTTAGAACGGCTATGAATGTAACTGCAACAAACATACCTGATGTATTAATAATAACACCGCACATTTATCGTGATGAAAGAGGATATTTTTTTGAGACATTCAATCACGAAAAACTTGAAAATTACATAGGTGAGTTCAATGTAGTTCAAGAAAATCAATCCAAATCATATCGTGGCGTTGTAAGAGGATTTCATTTTCAAAAACCACCATATAATCAAGCTAAAATAGTGTCAGTGGTTAAAGGAATGGTATTGGATGTTGTGGTAGATATACGTGTCGATTCTCCGACATTTGGTGAGTGGGTATCGATTATTTTGGATGGTACAAATAAATTAAGCTTATTTATTCCGAGAGGATTTGCACACGGCTTTATCACATTATCCAAAGACGCAATATTTCAATATAAGGTGGATAATAAATATTCACCCACTCACGAAACTGGCATTAAATATGATGATAAAGTATTAAATGTTGATTGGAAAATGAAGGCAAGATTGATGGTCAGCCAAAAAGATAAAATGTTGCCAATCTTTAATCAATGTGAATTTTATAAGAAAGGAGAATATCATGAAAATCCTAAATGATGTTGAGCAAATATTTGCCAAGTACGATTTGAAGCCAATCAAACTTCCCGATGGCATTAAAAATCTTTATCGTTATAAAGATAAGAATCCTGACGATGCGACATACTATTATAATATTGAAAAAACCGATGGATATTTCTTAAAAAAGTATGCGGATTATGTTCCACACGGATGGTATGGGTTTAGCATCGGCACTCCGATTGTTCCAGAATGGTTGGATATTCTGGATGAAATTCTTGAACTCTGCACAGAACTCGACCAAGATTTCGAAATACATCAAATTAAATTAAAATTTGGTGGCATTCGCTTTTATGTTTATAGTCAAATTATTGAAGATATTCATGAAGTTGAAATCTTCATTGAAAATAAATTGTTTGACGAAGCATTAATTTATTAGTGCTTTTTGTAACATTTTTAAATCCTTTTCGTATAAGTATCAAAATGGAAAAGAAAATGAAAGTTGAAATTACCGAAATATTCATGGCGAAAGCTGACTGGAACAGGTGTTTTCACGGCATAATCAAAAGAGAAAAGGACGAAAACGGTGTTCCGGTACTGAGCAGCAAGATATATGTCAAAAATGACAAATTTGACGAAGTAATCTTTGCCAAAGTGTCAGATGCTGACAAAACTCAGGAAGAACTGCAAGACCAGTTGGGTGAACAGCTTGACGAAATGGTTATAATGATACTGGACGGTGGACTCACCCAAATGAAACCAGTTACCGAAAAGGTTGGTGAACTCGATTATTTCATCAATTAGATGCCAAAAGATTTTGAACTCCTGAAAAGAACATACCCGGTCTCAGAATTTGATAGATTTTGTGACGGGTATGATTATATAATGCAAAATAGTACACCTGAAGAAAGGGAAGAATGGGGAATTAATGAAAATGAATTGCAGAGAGTAATTAAAGAAGGTGAAAAATACATATATCAAGTAGCGAAAGAGGGAAAAGAATTTAAAATAATGACATTATGTTTTGCGAACTATGCCATTATCAGAAAAAAAATATTTAAATTTGAAGATGATTAATGTACATCATATTTTTCATAAAACTTAATCCATTTTCTAATCGAATTGTCACTAACACCATACTTTTTACCAGTTGCAACATATCCTAATTCAATAATATCTTTTTGAAGTTTCTCACGCACTGGACGTTCTTTGAGCCTACTGTTAATAGATTGAAGTTTTTTATTTAAAAATTTTTCTTCTTTTGTTTTTAGTTGTAATATTTTTTTATTTCTCTTACTATTTCTACCACAATGCGTAGGAAGTGCTGCATTACAATTAGGACAAAGAATTCTTAAATTTTCTGGTCGATTATCATCATGAATACCATTGATGTGGTCAAGAATCATACTTATATGTTTTCCACGCCAATGTTCATCTTGCCCACATTCTTCACATATTGGCTGTTTTATATCTTCTTTATATAGCCTATTTTTAAGATTTGTTGTGTTTTGATATGTTGAACCAGATGTTAGTATTTTTTCGAGCGGTATTTTCTTCGATGATAATATCAAATCTCTTGTTCTCATATATTGCTGACTTTTTGTTTCAAAATGTGAGATGTCGATATTGTTATTTTTGATGTATCTATTTAATTTACGATAACCATATGTTTTTGTATCCCAGCCAATTTTTTTCAAAACTTCAAGTCTATTTCTCGAATTTTTTATTATATTTGCAATTGTTTCCATATCGAACAGAGTTTATTATAAATACTCGATATGTATAAAGAATGCAATGTATTGTTGAAATAAATGTATATGAACTCGATTCTGTGGCAGAGTGGTTATCGCACAAGTCTCTAAAACTTGCAAAATCGTGGGTTCGAATCCCACCAGAATCACAAAATAAATTCATATTAATAACAAAATGACTGAAGCTAATCTCAAAAAAGCGATAGATAACATTAAGTTGATTATTTTAAAATTAAAGTATCATGTTGACTTTTATGATGAAATTATTTCATTATCCGAAGAAGAATTAAATTTGATACAAGGATATAGAGACATTCAATTATTATATGAAGACTTCTATCAATTAATTATTGTCGATATTCATAAAATTTATCCACGTGCAAGAAGGAGTGGTAATGACAAATATTGTATGAGAAAAATATATGATTATATCATTGATAATTATGATGAATTATATGCTTTAGCCACACATCCATTACCAAAAAAATCAAAGCAAGAATTTGTATTTTTATTAAATGAAATAACACAATTTATAAATAGTGATGAAATTGATACGATTATTAAATATAGAAATAATATTTCGGCACACATTAATGTCGAATTTAGGAATCTGCGTTTAAATCCAATTAACATTAACACAATAAAAAATATTACCGAAAAAACGATTAAATTTATCGATGAAGTTACATTATTTATTGATGGTTCTTCCACTCACTATATGGGAGAAAATAATCGCAACATAATATCAAATAGAATAAAAATACATAAAATTTGGTTATTATTACGTGAATCTAACATCAATCAAACTAATGTTGATACGGAAAAACTTTTAAAAATACTTCGAAATTAAATTGGTAGAATAAAATTTTTGTGTATATTTGTAACATTAAACAAAATTTTGGTTATGAAAAACATCGTGGTATTATTGACAATATTATTTATCACTCTTAATTCATTTGGACAATCACCAATTAAATTTGTGGCAAATGAAAAGTCATCAATTATATTGGGAGACACTTGGGATTACGAATTCACTTCATTAAAAACTCCAATTAGTGTAAATTTCGATGGTAAAGTTTTGAAATTAACATACACTGATGGTAAAGAATGGGGAAGTTACGATATAATAAGTTTCGAAAAAAAAGAAAATACAAGTGACGGAGAAGTAGATAAGGAAACATATATTTTACTCACAAAGTACAGAAATTATTATCAATATATTATCATTGAAAAAGATTTTAAGATACGTAAGCTTGATAATGGCATAATATATACAATAAAGATACCATTTTTATCTAAAATCAGCGAAACAATTAGTTATGAAATATTTCGACAATTCTAAGTATTTATTAAAAAACAAAGTACAATGAAGTAGGTAAAATTAGTAACCGTAACTCGCAAAGATATCTCTCCGGGATATCAACTCGTCCAGTCAGGGCATGCAATTGCTGAATTTGCACAGCAATTTCCTGACAAATTTGCTGAATGGAAAGAGCAATCCAATTATTTAATATCGTTATCAACCGATAACGAAGAATCCCTCAAAGACCTTTATAATAAATTGCAGTACTATGGTGCTGACGTTATTGCTTTTTATGAGCCTGACGTTCAGAACCAGATGACTGCTTTTTGTTTTTATGGTACGCCTGAAATGCAATTGCATACAAAAAAATTAGATTTAGCACTTCAATAATTCGCAAATGAGGTATTTTTATTTGCAATTCAAGTATTTATTATTAAATTTATAATTATGATAAATAAATTAAATTTAAAAGAAGGTTCGTACTACATGGGTACTTGCAGAAATACCAGTATAGCCAAATGGTATAAAGGTAAATTCATTTTCATTAATTTTGAATTTGGTAATCCATATGTTGAGACTGTCGATTATTATGGAGATGTTAAAAATCAATCAACAGATGGTTTTATCCCAATAAGTGAAATAAATGTTGATATTGATAATATTGTTAAAGAAAAAAATGCACAAGATTATAAAAATAGTGCTCGCAAAATTTATCAAAATTTAAATACCAGCAATTTAAAAGACGAAATTTGGAAATCAATACCCAACTATGAAGGATTATATTATGTGTCAAATATGGGTCGTATAAAAAAACATGGATATCCCAATACAGATAAAATAATGCGTCAAAATTTTATTCGTGATTATCTTGTTGTAAGATTAACTGATTATGAACACAATGCAAAAACACATAGGGTGCATAGATTGGTTGCAATTACATTTAAAAATAATGATAATAAAAATCTTATTGTTAATCATATTAACGGCATTAAAACCGATAATCGTGAAACTAATTTGGAATGGATTGAACATGCAGAAAATTCAAAACATATATATACATCAGGAATTTTCTCAAAAAAATTAACACCAAACATCGTATTGGAAATTAAAAAAGCACTACAAATTGGTGTGATGCAAAAAGAAATTGCTAAAAAATATAATATAAGTTGTAGTACCGTATGTGAAATAAACAAAGGTAAAAAATGGAAAAATATTAATGTTATGAAAGGTACATAGGTAAATATCAGACCACCATAATAATTTGAATTCCGTAAAATACGTAACGTAAATTACGTAACGCAAAATGTGAAATGCATAATGCGAAATACAACAAAATGTATAATACAAAATGTATAATACAAAATGTATAAAAATTATTATAAATTTAAAATCATATTATTATGGAAACTTTAGTTAAAATAAATATCGCAGCAATGAAGGACGCTATTAAAAAAGCAAGCGAAATTCAGAAATTTTACAAAAATCAGAGAAAAACCGTTCACATTAAAGGTGATAGGTTAATGTCGGCAAAAGATGCCACATATCAGCACATGGCAAATCGTGAGAAATTACGCATCATGTATGCAGCTTATGGTATTGCCAGAGGTAAAAGCCTTTCTCAAATTGAAGCACGATGGTCTGAAGAAAACCATCCACTCAAGAAATATCAATATGATATTGATAAATTATTGAAACAGTATGCTGTTAAAGATGCTGAATAAAAAAAAGAAGGGGGTTCGCCCCCTTTTTTCTTGCATCTAATTCAAATATTACTTATTTTTACGTCAAAATAATTTTTATTTTAACCATATTAATATGTCAGAAAACAATGAAGGTGTAATCAATACACCGAAAATTGAAGAAGAAGGAAGAGTCGATGAATTTCCGCAACTAATCACAGAAGAAATTGAAAATGAGGTTCAAGAAGAACTAAAAAATGAGGGAGCAACTGACGGAGCTATTGAGGGTGCTATTGACGGAGCTACCCAAAAATACATAAAAATATCTCCAACATTTCATGTATTATTTTTAAGTGGAAATAGTGAACAGGAAATATACCGGGTTTTCAATCCACAGACCGGAACGGTAGAAGAAAGAGAATTAACTGACAATGAAAAACACGAAATTGTTGTTAAAGAACTCAAAGAATCAAAAATAAGATTCCGTCCTACAAAGTTTGCTGTTAAAACAACAGACATTATTGAAGTTCCAAGAAAATTCGGTGGTACACGTAAAGAAAAAAATAAAACTGTTTTAACAAACGTTACTGTAAATCGGTTTGGTTCTGATTACCGTAAAGAACGCAGACGTAAAAACAGGGCACAAAGAGCATCACGTAAAGCTAATCGTTAATCAAATGACAGGCGCAAACTACATGCAGGTTGTTCCAGATAGCCATTTCTGGACTGATTTGAATCAAATGTTGAATGCAATTAAACTTCATCCTGAAGAATTAACACCAGATTATTTAAAAATTGGTTTAAGTAATTCAAAAAAGAACGGGTATGAATTAAAATTAATAAACAAACCGAACATAAAATATCCTAACATTAGTTGGACATTTTATGGTGAAATTAATGTTGATGAAATTATTAAATTCATTGATTCAAACGAATTTGATTTATTTAAATTAAATAATATGCTCACTAATTACAGTGATGCTGGTTATAACTTAACAAACGGAATAAAAATGGAAAGAAAAGAAATTTACAACCGTCTTGATGGTGAAAGAGACTACCAAGATGCAAATTGGGGTTCACGCAGACAAATGGATGGAACTCCTGACGAAGAAAAGCCAGTGGCTGAATGGATAAATTACATTGAGTATCACGTAAGTAAGGCAAAAGAAAGAGTATATCATCTTGATACTGTCGGTGCAACACATGAACTTCGTAAGGTTGCTGCACTTGCAGTAAGAGCAATGGAAATTCACGGTTGCCCGGAAAGAATTGTAGTTACTGGTACTGACGAATCAGTATGCACATGCTCTGACTGTGAATGCAAAAAGGACGGCAAGCCATTGAATTAAAATGGAAAATATTGACCTTAATAATACTTATTGGGATAGACTCAGAGGTTTTATCAGCGAATTACGTGTAGATGCACGTTGGATTTTGCGTGAGAATGGAACGACTAAACCTCTGGGTTCTCTCCGTATTGTGTCACATCCTGATTTACCACCCGGTCATCTTCGTGCAATTTTTATGTTTGTGACATCAATTCGTAAAAAATCAAAACAAGAAAAAATTAGAACAACAGAAGATTTTGAAATGGATGAGGCTGAATTGGAAGTCTATTCTGTTGATGATGATATCAAAACAGATATGATGAAATACGAAGCACCATTTAAAGAACTTCAAGACATTTTTGGTGTAAAAATATTCGAATAAAATGGAAAAAGATAATTTAGTTAAACAAGTAATAATGGAAAAACAGGAAGAAAATAAAAAAGAAAAGGATTTCAGCGATGCTCTTACAGGCAAAGGTGGCGGATTTCGACTCAATAAAGGAAAGTTGAGATATGATTTAGTTGAACCACACGCATATAGAGACTTTGTTGAGGTTTTAACTGATGGTGCAAATAAATATTTTGACCGTAATTGGGAAAATGGTTTGTCTTGGACATCTGTATTGGCTTCTCTCAAAAGACATATTCAAGCTATTGAACTTGGAGAAGATTATGACCCGGAAAGTGGACGTTTACATATTGCACACGCAGCATGCAACGTTCATTTCTTAAATGCATTTTATTATACCTTTCCGCAAGGTGATGATAGACCGAAAAGATATTTGAAGCTTCCAAAAATCGGACTTGATATTGATGGTGTTCTTGCTGATTGGACAACGGCATGGAGTGAATTATATCCTGATGTGTTGTCTGAACCAAATTCTTGGTACTTGGATAGGAAGGTTGGTAAAAGATTTAAGCAGATGTTAGAAAATAACACGCTTAGTGATTTTTACATCAACAATGTTAAGCCACTAATAATGCCCGTAGATTTGCCATTCATTCCGCATTGCTACATCACATCAAGACCAGTTCCTGTTGAAACAACAGAAGCATGGCTTGATAAATATCATTTTCCTGCCAGACGTGTATATAGTATAGCCGAAGCAACAAGTAAAATTGACATTGCAAAAGAAGCAGGTGTCCAAATTTTCATTGACGATTCATATGATAATTTTGTGGAACTCAACAATGCTGGCATATGTACTTATCTATATACTGCACCTTGGAATGTTAGACATAATGTTGGTCATCTGCGACTTAATTCATTGAAAGATTTGCCGTTACTTAAATAACATTTTTTTAATAATTCTGCATCGACTTATAACCGTCCATAAGGTATTTATAGACGGTAAATAATACGTAAAATTATGAGTAACATATTGGTGGATATTGTTGATGACGTTCAATTAAAGCCTTCAAAAATGAAACTTTTATTGAAATGGGTCATTGGTGTTGCAAGCACAGCAGTGATTGTGTCATTCACATTTGGACAAATAAACGCAAATCGTTTAAATAAATTAAATAGCCTTGAAAATCTATTGGATGCGAATACTGCAGCAATGGTTGATTTAAGAGCAGAAATGAAAGCGGGTTTTGAAGAAGTTAATGCAAGAATAAATAAGGTTTATGATGACAATTATAAAGCACTTGCGGATTTTCAAGTTTTCAACAACAAACAACTTGGCTTAATTATTGATTATAGTAAAACAAACAAAGATTTGTTAAAAAACGTACTTGAATTAAATTCAATGCAACAAATGAAACAATTAGAAACTGGAATCGAGCAAGCAAAACAATCATCATACACACCATCAATAATTGTAAAACCAGTTAGTAGAGATTCTGTAAAAATTATTAAATAATTATGGTAAATATTAAACCCAAAAAATATACGAAACAAGAGTTTCTTAAATATCTCGAAAAAAATAATGTTGGTGGTGAAATAATAGATAAATTTTCCGAACTCCCAGAAACAATACAACGAAGTGGTGACACATTTATGCTCGATGTAAATGTAATTTGGTACGGTGATGGAAACACTCACTACGAATTCGAATTAAACTACTATTCTGAAGACTTGATTGAATATCTGTTTGGTTCGAAAGTTTTCAAGAATATTGAAATTTGCATTAATAACATTACTTGCGAATTAATTAATGCAAAATATGTTAAGAAAAACGGTAAAAACGGAAAATCTTGTAAATAATGAAACTTTGCATAATATCAGATACTCACAATAAACACAAACGTTTACCGCCCCTGCCGGAAGCCGATGTAATAATACATGCTGGTGATTTCACTTCTGTTGGTCACAGTCATGAAATTGTGAATTTCATGCAATGGTATTCTAAATTGCCATATAAATATAAAATAGTTATCGCAGGAAATCATGATTGGCTTTTTGAAACTCATCGTCTTTTAGCACTTGAAAAAGTTCCAGAAGGCGTAATTTATTTGGAAGATTCTGGTGTTGAGTTGGATGGGGTTAAATTCTGGGGAACGCCAGTTCAATTGCCTTTTATGAATTGGGCATTCAATAAACCAGAACATAAATTAGTTCCTCATTGGCAAGCAATTCCTGATGATACGGATGTATTAATCACACACTGCCCACCATATACAATCTTAGATTGGAGCATATATGATTTAAAACATACTGGTTCACCTTCACTATATTTTGAAGTGATACAAAGAATTAAACCAAAGGTTCACATCTTCGGTCACATTCATGGTAGTTATGGTAAAAAAATTATTGAGAGCACTACATTTATTAACGCTTCTAATTTGGATGAAGATTATATGTGCGTGAATCCACCAATGATTTTTGAGGTTAATGCTTAAAGCCGGATATTTTCCGGCTTTTTTTGTATTTATAAAAAAGGATTGCACTGTGAATAAACTCAATAAAATCATTAAAGAAGAACTTAGTAAATTTATTCGTGAATATAACGATGATGATACTGATTGGGATTTATATGATAAACTTGACCAAGTAAAAACAGATATTTTAACTGGTTTTCTTGAACACAAAAAACGTGGAATAAAAGAACAGCCTTGGAGATTAATACCATTTCCAAGATTAAGAAAAATTTGGGAAGATTTCATGAGAATGGGTATTGTCAGAGATACTATTGGTTTGGAAATGATTGAAGATATTATTACTGAAAACATTTTAAAATTATATGTTAATACTGAATTATCTGGGCATACACCAGTAGACCCCGATGATGACTTTGAGGAATATGGCTACACCGAACAAGATAAGGAAGATTTCTGGGACTACGTTAAAGAAATTAGTGATTATGGATTTAGTGATTTTGGTGGCAGTAGACCCGGCTTAACAACATTGTTGGCACGAGTGAGAAAAGCCAGAACTCCTGAAGAAAAGCTTCCACTTCTCGACCAAATATTAAATGTTGTCCACCAACGTTCAGATTTGGCTGCATTATTTGTTGAAGGGGGGTCTCGTGCATTAAGTCAATTAAGTGGTAGTCCAAGCGAAGTAGAAAACAATAAACGTTATGGGAAAGTTATTAGATAAAATGTATTTTGGAATTAAGAATTCCATAATAAAACTATACCACATATTGATAGAAAAAATTGGTATAGATAGAGTCGCACACTTTGGCATTGGGGTGTTTATTACCATGCTATGTATACTTACATTTGGATTATGGCATCCATATGTAGTGGTCGTTAATTCAATGTTATTTACATTTATTGCAGCAAAAATAAAAGAATCTTTAGACAAGAAAAAAGACAATTGGGATATTGCTACAACAATGATTGGTAACATTGCAATGTTAGGGATTTATTTCTTTATTTTGTTTGCGCTTTAATGTCTTTTCGAAAAATTTCTCCTATTTATGGTAAAATTATTTCTACCATAAATATGTTATTGATATGAATATCAGCGAATTGTTTGAAGAGATTCAAAATAAATTTCTCCCCGAAGATTTAAATGGTGAATTGACACTACATGGAAATTGCATAATTTGGACATATAATCTTGATGAAGAAGAAGTTGAGATTATTGTTCCTAATGATGACGAAGATGAAGATGCGCCATTGTTTGACTTCGAATCTTCAAGTTCAGAAGAATTATTGCAAGATGCATACGATGAAGATATTTTACTTATTGAACAACTTTTGGATGAATTAGAAGAAAGCGGTAATTGGTCGTTCTCAGAACCAGAAATAAGTGAAAATATCATATCCTTTAAAATTTTTTAAAAAACATGTAACAATTTGATTTGTTTTTCGTATAATTGCAAAAACAAATCAGTAATGGGCGGTAAAGCATTAAATAAGTACGGTGTATTCACCGAAAGGAAAAATACTGACGAATTCAAGCAGATAGGTACTGAATTGAAAAATAAGGTGCTTACCGAATTGGCATTGGAGTGTACTGTGGTTCAGTGTTACCACACTAAAGAAACACATGGTGATTTGGATTTATTGATAAAAATGCCAAAAGACAGGCAAATAGCTTGGAGAGAATTCATAGCATATAGATTGCAACCGCAAGCTATACACAACAATGGTGGTGTATATTCTTTCGATTACAAAAATTTCCAAGTTGACTTTATTCCAATAAAGGAAGATAAATGGGAAATAGCGCAAACCTATTACTCATACGACCCGCTTGGAAACATAATGGGTAAAACTTTCCACAAATTTGGATTGTCATATGGATGGGACGGATTGTTCTATAAGTACAGGAACTTTCGTGGTACAAATTCTGCTGATATATTATTGACTACCGATGCAAAAAGAATATTTGATTTTGGTGGCTACAATTATGATAGATATTTGCAAGGCTTTGATACTTTGGAAGACATATTCAAATTTGCAATTGACGGTATAAACTTTGATGCTGAAATGTTTAAAATAGAAAACCTTAAAAGCATCGATAAAAAAAGAAACCGTAAACGTGGCTCATACCATTTATTTTTGAATTATCTGGAAGAAAATGACATACGGACAAAAAAGGATTTTAATCCCGATAAGTCAGTATATATAACCGCAATTGATTTCTTCTTTCCTGAAGTGAATCTTAAAAATAAGCTTCAGGAATTGCAGGAAAAGGATAGTCTTGATATGTTCATATCGCAAAAATTTAATGGTGATATTGTAATGTCATGGCTTCCAAATCTTAAAGGAAAGGAATTGGGTGAAGCGATGTCGAAATTCAAAAGTCAATTCGAAGGCAATGATTTTAAAACATTTATCTTAACTGCTGATTATCAAACAATATACAAGAAATTCATGCAAGTCTATAATGGGGAGCGTTAGTCAAAATAAGGAGAGGAACAATATCCTTAAAGTTGGAAGCAAAAATCTGAATGCTGAAAACTGGCTCGTTTTCCACCCCAATGGAAGGCATATGTTTACTTGTGGTGAGAAGAAGGCGTTCTGGTATTTGGAAAGAGAATTAGCCAAACAAATTGGTGAAAGAGAAATTGAACTCACTTTTGTTCCAAAAGGAAATGGCTTTGAGGATAACGAAGAATTTGGTCGGAGTATCCGTGAATCCAGATGTGTTGTAACCGGGATGGAAGAAGGACTGCAACGGCATCATATTGTGCCGTACTGCTACCGTTCTTACTTCCCGGAACAATACAAATCCAAAAATCATCACGATGTGGTGCTTGTTAATCACGAAATACATTCAGAATACGAGCAAAAAGCAAATGAATATAAAGATGTTATTGCCGAAATGTATGGGGTGAAAACAATAAGCGAACTTAATGCCGAATATACCAGAAATTTACGTGAGAGAGGCAAAGGAAATTCTATTTTGCTGAATGCAATTCATTCACTATTTAAATCATATGGAAAAATGCCTGATGAAATAAAATTCGAAAAATTGCGTTTTATATCGGAACACACCAATATCCCTTACAGCACAATAGGAAGCTTCAGTTACATTCAAATGTATAAACTATATCTCCTACTGAAAGAGGAACATTTGACGCAAATGTACGTATTTAAAGAAGAAAATAGAAAATATTACGACCACGGATATCATGTAGTACAAAAACTTGACACTGAAGATAAAATTGAAGAGTTTGTTAAGCTGTGGAGAAATCATTTTATCGATACAATGAACCCAATGTATATGCCAAACGGCTGGTCAATTGATTTTAGAATAAAAACAAAAATTTAAAAACATTTGCATAATCAAAATAATATGCTTATACTTGCATTGAAAAAATAAAAGCATGGGAACTATATTTCAAATCATTTTAACAATCATTGCTTGGAATCGTGGATGGAGATGGCTATCATTAATTCCAATTGCTGTTGGATTAGTATTGGGATTTTTGATTGGTGCTATTGGTATTAGCATGGGATACTCCATTGAAGATTTGAGATGGTCAATCATTCTTGACCTTTTGCTTTATGCCGTTTTAATTTATATGTACTTAAAGCCGAAACAGAATAATACTGAAAAATTACCGGAAGAAAATAATAAACAATAAGAATATGAAACTTTACAAAGCATTAAAGCTAAGAAAAAAACTCATTGGCGAAATCGCTCAGTTGAAATCGAAGATTCAACAGAAGAACTCATACATGGTGGGTTCATTAAATCCTGAAAAATATAACGTACAGAAGCTTTACGATGAACTTGTTGGCAAAATCGACCTGCTCACTGGTCTGAAATTTGCAATCAATGAGGCAAATCGTGAAATTCAGTCAAAAATATACGTTATCGCTGAATACAAAGCATTAATTGCTTTCTGGAATAGCGTAAATACCACAGAAGGTATGCAGGAAGCCGGAAGATTCGGTTCTGAGTCTCTGAGGGAATATAAGGCACAGGTTGATGACGAAACCCGCAATAAATATGTTGCTGATTTCCAAAAGCGTGTTGATGCAATTCAGGAAGAAATCGACACTTATAACTACACCACCGAAATTCCTTGGGATGAGCCGGGTGAAGATGAAAAAATTCCTTTCATCGAAGAACCAAAAGCCGAATAATACAACTGGAGTGTTGTGCTGAGTAACTTAGTGAGTTGATTCTGCGCAAGATTTGCGTTCTGACAATTATGGTAAAAGATAATGACATTGAGTTTTCAAGATTTATGCTCTCATGATTATCAAGATTTAAGCATCATACCTCAAGCCTCATTTACCATCAATTTCATTTCGAGAAAAGCACACACTTCTTTTTTTCTTAGACCGTAAAAATGGAAAATATAAAAGCTAAATTCGATTTTGATGATATCCTCATCGTTCCAAGTGTAAACACACACGTTACAAGCAGATACAAAGATATTAAACTTCCAAAAAAACTTCCATTATTTACCGCACCAATGGACACTGTGGTAAATCTTGATAATTTTAACACTTTTTTAGAAAATGGGATTCATGTTACGCTTCCACGTACAATTAAATATGACCAATTTTTGGCACGTGAAATTGTGAGTGGGTCGAAAAGTGATAAAGGCGTGTTTGTAAGTATGGGTTTTGAAGATTTGGATAGATATTACAAAACCAATTTTAAAGATTTCCATAAAAATGCACATATTTTAATTGATATCGCCAATGGTCATATGCAAAAAATTGTTGACTATTGCCGGGAAATGAAAAGATTAAGACCAGATATTATTATTATGGTTGGCAATATTGCCAATCCTGAGACATATCGCTGGTATTGCCAAAATAACTGCGTTGATTATATTCGAATTGGTATTGGGAATGGAAATGGTTGTCTTACAACGAAGCAGTCTGGAATTGGTTATCCAATGGCATCGCTAATTCATGAAATCAAACAAATAAAAAATGAATTTGAAAGCGATGATGTTGATATAGTTCCCCCGGAAATCGTTGCTGATGGTGGAATGAAAGATTATTCCGATGTGATAAAATCATTAGCACTTGGTGCTGATTATGTCATGATTGGCTCAATATTCAATAAAGCATTCGAAAGTGCTGCAGATAACTATCTTTACGGTTTTAAATTAAGCAAAAATTTTGCAGAGAAACTTTTTGACAGAGGATATCCAATAAAGAAATATTTCAGAGGTATGAGTACCAAGGAAGCGCAAAAAGCAATGGGAAAGACCAGTTTTAAGACTTCTGAAGGCGTTGTAAGAATCAGACGAGTAGAATATCACCTGAGTGGTTGGGTTGAAAATTTCGAGCATTATTTACGTAATATGATGAGTTATGTAAATGCGAAAGAATTAGATGAATTTATAGGAAATGTTCAGATTTGTCAAATTTCAAAAAACGCATATGATAGATTTAACAAATAAAAGTGTTGAAGAAATAAACGGACTTATTCAAAAATACGCTCCCTTATTGGAATTAACTAAGAATAAAAAGGAAATTCCATATTTAGCATATGTATTAGATATTGCCATCAAACACATTGAAACAAATCATAATGAAAAACATAAAGACCAAAAAGCGTGGGCAGCAACAATTGTTAGGTCACAATATTTGGATGGGAAAATAAAAAGAGAATCTGAGATTACACAAACAATTGATGAATTTTTTCAGTACATTGAAGATGAACTTGAAAGATATCTCAGCAATATGGTTGGTACTGATTTAGAGGCAGGGTTTGCACATCAATTCATGGAGAAAAAAAATCGGCAACCAAAGATTGCCGACTTCCATTTGTAGTTTCGTATCTAATTAATAATCACCCGTTTGTTCTACTTCTTCGAGCCACAATTCATATCTTGCTTGCTTTTCTTCCATTTTATCAATTTTCTTCTGTGAAATGCCACATTTTTTCATTTCTGCAACTTTTTGTTTAAATTTCTTAGCTCTGTGGTCTAAAACTTTCAAGTCTCTGTCTTTTTTTGCGCCCATGATAGTATTGTTTTATATTAAATTATTTTCTTATAAATACTAAAAGACTTGCATTCCAATCCAAATTTTATTATATTTGGGAAAAGATATTTTCTAAATGGAAAGATTCATTAAATATAAAAGAATTGAAGAAAAATTAACATTACCAGAACTACAAGTCCTCTTTGATGAATTAATTACAGATGGATTTGAAATTATCTATTACAACGAAAAAAAAGAAGAAGTAAATAATGTTTGGGGTAAACCTGAGATTAATGTTGTAATTGTGGCTGGTAAGAAGCAAAATGATTTAAAATCAGTCTTATGAGTACAGATAGAAATCCGGGTTATCTGGTAGAAACCAAAACCGGGAAAAAGGGGAAAACATATCATCGTGAACCGTTGGTAAATAAAAAGCAAGTTGTTCATGTTGAAGATGAAACAGGCAAAGAATATAAACTTCTTTGTGACCCTAAAACAGTAAAAATAATTGGATATTTTGATTAACAACATGGATACTGAACTTAGAAATTTACAAAAGGGTCACACATACTTGCTTTTACGCAATCATGGTAGCGTATTTGCAGCAAAAATTCTTTTAATTACAGATAAGGCATATCATATTCGTTGGGACAGTGGAAACGAAACGTGGGAACTCAAAGAAAGTTTGTACATTCAGTATAGTTTAATTGAAGATATTAGCGATTATGTAACATCAGAAAAAAAGGATGTTGAGCCAGTAGTATTAGAAGCCAAGACAGAACTGGTGCAATGTTATATTTGTCACGGCATGGGAACAATTCCTGAACCAAGTTCAACTGCCGGAAAAAAAACATGTCCCGCATGTAATGGAGCTAAATTAGTTCCTAAAGTGATAAGTGTTGCACCGAAAATAGAGTAATTCATCTGATTGAAACGTATTTATTAAAAAGAACTTTTAATGAAACGTTCCGTTTTTCAAGTTATAAAAGAAGAAGTCCAGAACTTTTTTTCTGATTGGCAAATGGGTGATGAACCAAGCATCGCTGATAAGTACTATGAAAAATATCACGGTATAGATGCTGGCGACCCAAATAAAGAAGCCAAGCAAGTAGACGCAGAAGTGATTGGCTATGTTACAACTGATTGGGGTAGAAGAAAATTAGAAACCGCAATTCCAATATATAAAAATCCAAGGTCGCTTGAAGGTATCGGTAAAACTGCAAGAGGAATTTTAATGCAAAATGGCGATTTTTATGTTGCAAAAACATATTATGGCGCACATGAAATTATTCTGGAAGAACTTGCAAAAAAAGGAATTGTTCCCCAAGGATTGGATACTGATTATATGCATGAATTACCCGATGAATTTATTGCTGTACAGAGAAATGAAAGTACCAATGTATTTGTACAATCAGATGCTTATCGACAATTCCCGGAGAAATATCAACAAATTTTCAATAATGCTAATAGGCTGCATCCATATAAGTTTGAATTTATGAAAATTGTTGACGAATATGTTGAAAAGCGCAAATAGAAGAAAAGTCCTACTTATTTTAGAATGGTGCATCTCAAATTTTGGAATATCAAAGTATTGTGACGATTTTCCGTCACTTAGAGTATATAAATCAAAAGGAACTTCAGAGTACTATGCCGATGAATCAGGTGTGCGTGGAACTTATGGCGATGGATTAATTACCATATATTTGGGCACAATTTCATCATATAGAGATTTATGTGCAACAGTCATACACGAATACAAGCATTATCTTATGAACAATGAAGAATACTTAAAAATTGAGAAAAAAATGTTTAAAGTGTGCCCGGACAATGATTATGTATATGAAAATCATCCACACGAAAAACGTGCTTTTAAAGCAGAAGAAAAATGGGGTGGTGTTTGTTACGAAGAATTAAAAACAGAATTTCGTAAACGAAAGTGACTATTTTTTTTAATTTTTTCTTATTTTCCGAGCATTTCTAATGCTTTCTGTAAGCCAAACTCCATTGCATCTTCATATGTTTGGTATTCTTCATCACGTGCATCATTTTGTGGTATACCATTAATATAAGCAACATAATCACGATATTCTCCATTTCCGTTCTTTGTGGAAGAATAAGCATAAACCTGAAGATTGTGCATATCTCTCAACCATTTGGCAAGATGTGATTGTGTTGGTGCTGTAAACCAAATGTCAGGATTGGACTTGTTATGATTATCATAGTGGTGTAAACCCTCATATCCATCAAATACACCCCATAGATGACTACAATACTCATCAAAGCCACATTTCCTTGCAAGTTTTGCTGTCTCGTAATTAATTCTTCTTTCTTGTATTAACATGATGGTACGTGTTAAAGTGTATCAAATTCCGGTATCCAACGTTTCGGTAATCTCTTGAAAACAAGATTAACCTCTTTTTCTTTTTTCAGGTCAGAGAAGTCTTTATAAACTCCACCCTCACCAGACTTGTGAACAGTATATTTGTCACGCCTGTCCGAACGCCTTCTGCTTCTACGTGGTTCAAAAATGTAAACACGTTCTTTCCAGAATTTCCAATGTCCTCTGGAACGACCTTCACTCCACATTGAAATATAGCAGAAATAATGTGTGTAATGTTTTTTGAGATATTTTTCAACTTCTCCCCGGAAACCACGAAGAATAAAATTACCGTGATGCTTCGAATATACAAATATCATTGTACGTGCACCTTCAAACCAATCGGGTTTACCTGTGGCTGGAACATCAATGATTGGATATTTGCCCTTTTCTGCGGGAAATTTCTGTGTCATCGACACTTCGAATTTTACATTTTCACCTACGTTGTCCATAATTTTAAGTTAAAAGTTTAGGCAGGTGCGGGAACATATCGACCATTGTTAAGCATTATATATTTGAGCCAGATTCCCGCACCATCGGATTTGTTATGCAATCTATTAAAGAACCACCATCTGCCGAAGCAGAACCCAAACAGTTTGTGAGGGCAGAGGGAGTCGAACCCCCACGAAGACCGGACACTTCAAAAACAAACAATTGCGCACTCATTCATTAAATTCGCATCCAATCTTTCCGTTAACGTGCTGTACATCACAACGGAACTCCACCCAAAACAGGTGGCAACTCTACCAATTCGTCTACACCCTCATTAATTCAATGAACCGGGACGGTGGGGACTTTTACCCCAGCGAAGGAAGTTTACGTTTCCTTTTGCAACCTTACGTTAGGCTTAACCATCTTGGATTGCCGTCCGTTTCTTTTTGCAATTATACGAATATTTTTTTAATTTGTTACAAAAAATCAAATTTTTTTCACTTTAATTTCGAAATTCATTTCATTGGTGCTGGAACACAACCCATTAGGACTAACATACAAATAATTTCTTTTTGAATTTGCATACAGTGGAAGCTCACGAATCTTTACTGAATAGTCAGTACTGAGATTAAAAAACATCGACCCAACACTTTCTGGTAAACCATCCGGGTATGGTGTTGCGATGTTAAATTCAATTCCATTACATATTCGACTTCCTTCAATACGAAACGAATTATTCTTTATTAAGCTAAGTGCAAGTGAAAGTTGTTCATATAATTGAATCTCTTCTTTTGTGCCAGAATTAGTTTGCCTTGCTTTTTCAATAACATCCATTCTCGCATCCTCTATTTCGTCATCATCGTCATAAAACATAGCAATAAATATTACAAACAAATATAGCATTTTTAATTCAGAATTCATAGGATTTTATAAAAAATTATACTTTTGGAAAGGTTGATGTATTTATATATGTGGGATTCAAAGTAATATGACAAAACTCACGTTAAGCAATATAAGGGAAGGTATTATTTTATTTGGTGCACAAATGACATCATTTGCGGTTATCAGTATCAATTACAGAGCAATTGCACAGGCAAATTATCTATGGTCGGTGCTTACTGATATTGTGGTGGCAAGTATATCATTTTTTGTTGTAAGAAGAATCGCCAAATCAAATGCAAATAGCATTGCACAATGGATTGGATTTACAGTTGGCAGTGCAGTTGGAACGGTTATTGGAATCTTCATTTCCAAGCTAATTCTTGGGGGGTGAGAATTTATTATAATTAGTATTTATGTGAAAAATATACTATATGTTAAATGATTTTTTATTAATACTTGTGAAAAACGATGGGAATGTCGTTTATGACATATTTGCCACTTCGCATAAAGATTTGGTGAATAAATACATTACTCCTGAAGATGAAAAACAAAAAACGTATTTTAAAGCAGTTTTCGTTCCAAAAGATGGTCACAGACTTGATGAGGTAAATGAATATGTTTTAAGAAATGCAGAGGTTTCATACCCACATTGGTTTACATCTGAAGTTGAGAAAACAGCAATCAACAACCTCAAAAATATCATCAATTCAATGATAGTTAAGGGTCGTAAACAATTATTATTGCATGAAGGTGCAATACTCGCTGGAAATGCTGTTATTGACGAATCAAAACATTCAGTAATTTTTGCAATGTATGATAATGCACACATTAAAATTGTTGACAATAGTTCTGAAATTCAAAGAATGACAGATGAAAGTTTTGTTGACAAACTTTGTGATAATTCAAAAATTGAGGAAGTTTGGGGATTTGCAAAAATCAAAGAAATGCGAG
>Ga0209201_1000202_pt1 | contig 90807 bp, 73 predicted proteins | sample AD_UKC055_MetaG_FD_184411 | JGI IMG/M metagenome (GOLD analysis project Ga0209201, IMG submission 184411) | Active sludge microbial communities of municipal wastewater-treating anaerobic digesters from USA - AD_UKC055_MetaG (SPAdes) (version 2) | ecosystem: Engineered > Bioreactor > Anaerobic >...
TATAACGTTTGACGTGTTCAGGCGTCCTTGTGATTGTAATGATATTAAAATCAGAAAAAGATGACATATCGGGAACAATTGGATATGGACAGGATCCCGGAGCATGTGGCCATCATAATGGATGGAAACGGACGCTGGGCTACAGCGCGCGGATTGGAGCGTACTGAAGGACATGCAAAAGGGGTAGAGGTGGTCCGTAAAATAATGGAGAATGCAGTAGAACTCGGTATCAAGTATTTGACGCTCTACGCGTTCTCAACGGAGAACTGGAATCGTCCTGAATATGAAGTGAGTGCTCTGATGGATCTTTTTTTTGAAAACATTGAAGAAGAGATATTCATCCGCAACCGGGTACGTCTTCGCGTAATCGGTGATGTTGACAGGCTCCCACCCAGAGTTTGGGAAAAAATAAAAAAGTGTATAGACAATACACGTCATTTTGACCGCTCCTGTATGGTGATAGCGTTCAGCTATTCTTCCCGCTGGGAGATAACGGAGGCAGTCAAAAAACTTGCGAAACGGGTGGCAGACGGGGAATTGGAGCCTGAACAGATCGATGAAAAAATGGTTTCCGATACTTTGACCACTAACTTCATGAATGACCCTGAGTTACTCATCAGGACAGGCGGAGAACTGCGTCTGAGCAATTTCCTTTTATGGCAGTCAGCATATACTGAGCTCTATTTTTGCGATACTTACTGGCCGGATTTCAATATGGAGGAATTATGTAGGGCCATTTTCTTTTATCAGCAGAGACAGCGTCGTTTTGGTCTCACCGGCGACCAGGTAGAGCGACTAAACAAAAAGTGAAGAAAATGAAGATAAAAACAATACTCTTTTTACCGCTCCTCTTGCTTACTGCGTTTGTGCCGATTTTGGCGCAAACCGATGAAGAGGTAGAGGAAAACCCGGTAATTCTCTATTCCGGCACTCCAAAACGATATGAAATTGCCGACATAACCGTCAAAGGCGATGACCAGAATGTACAGACTCTGAAAAACCTCTCCGGTCTTGTTGTAGGTCAACGTATCGCCGTTCCCGGTCCGGAGATTTCAAATGCCATGAAGCGTCTGTGGAGAAACGGACTGTTTTCAAACGTGAGGATTCTTGCCACAAAAATTTCGGGTGACAAAATTTGGCTGGAAATAGAGGTTGTCCATCGGCCGAAACTCAAAGAGGCGGTTTTTCATGGGATTAAAAAAGGCGAAATGACCGAGTTGGAAGAGAAACTCAAACTGGTTCCGGGAATTCAGATAACCCCCAATATTCTGAACCGTTCCGAGACTCTTATTCGCAGATATTATGATGAAAAAGGTTTCAAGGATGCCGAAGTCAGGGTGCAGCAGCGCTCGGAGGTTGATGAAGACGGGTTGGTTTATGTTGACATCTATATAGACAGAAAAGATAAGATCAAAGTAAGAAAGATTAATGTTGAAGGCAATGAAGTTCTATCCGATGCCGACATACGTAAAATTATGAAAAAGACCAATGAAAAGGGTTATTTACGTGATTTTTTCCGCACTAAAAAGTTCGTCAATGAGGAGTTTGTGGCCGATATGGACAATCTAATGGAGCGCTACGGCGAACTCGGCTATCGGGATGCCTATATAGTCAAGGATAGTATTTCAAGCAATCCGGAGGACAATACGGTTGACGTCTGGTTGACCATCGACGAGGGTGAAAGGTATTATTTGCGCAATATCGATTGGGTGGGTAATACCGTTTATAACAGCAAGGCTTTGAACGATGCCTTGGGTATGAAGAGAGGTGATGTTTACAATCAGAAGAAACTCGAGGAGCGTGTAAGGTCGGATGACGACGCCATCATAAGACAATATTATAACAACGGCTATGTGATGGTCCAGCTAAACCCTGTCGAGGCTAACGTTGAGGGAGACTCGATTGATCTGGAGATGAGAATTGCGGAAGGCGCTCAACATACCATAAACCGTGTGAACATTTATGGTAATGACCGTCTTTATGAAAACGTGGTTCGTCGTGAGCTGTTTACGCGTCCGGGCGATGTCTTCTCTTATGATGCATTGGAAAATTCTTTCCGGGCCATAGGCAATATGGGCCATTTTGAACCGACCACCATCAACCCCGATGTCAAGCCGGATCCACAAAATGGGACTGTTGACATAAACTGGATGCTCGAATCAAAGGCCAGCGATCAGGTTGAACTCTCTGCCGGCTGGGGGCAGACGGGACTTATCGGACGGATAGCCCTGAAATTCACGAACTTCTCCATGTACAACCTGTTCCATAAGAGCGATAATTATCATAATTTCCTTCCTCAGGGTGACGGACAGACCTTCTCTATAAGCGGTCAGTCCAATGGTAAGTTTTATCACTCATGGAGTCTGTCGTTCATGGATCCCTGGTTGGGAGGAAAGCGACCCAACTCTTTCTGGGTAAATATGTACTATTCCAAACAGTCCGATATAAGCAGTAACTACTACAATTCAGCCTATTATAACAATATGCGCAACTATTATTACGGTTACGGAAACTATAACTATTACGGTGGCGGATATTATAACAATTATGAGTCCTATTATGATCCGGATACCTACATTAAGATGTTAGGCGGTTCGATCGGCTGGGGAAAACGGCTTAACTGGCCCGATTTTTATACCGTGTTCAGGACGTCGCTCTCTTATACTCTCTATGACATAAAGCAGTGGAGATATTTCCTTATCAACAACGGAACCTGTAATAATGTTAACCTGACGTTTGAATTGAGCCATTCCACTATCAGCAATTCCCTGTTTCCTACATCGGGATCGGATTTCTCGTTTTCGGTAGCTCTTACTCCGCCCTATTCGCTGTTTGACGGCGTGGACTATGAGAATCTGGCAGTTGACAGAACTTCGGCTACATACCAGTCTGAACTGGAGAGAAAACATAAGTGGATCGAATATAACAAGTGGAAATTCACAAGCCGAACCTATACTTCATTGACAGGAGGTGCCAAACATCGTCTTGTCCTGATGACAAGGATGGATTTCGGACTGCTCGGACATTACAATAAACACAAGAAATCACCGTTTGAAACGTTCTTTATGGGTGGTGACGGTATGAGCGGCGGTTCATATACCTACGCCACCGAAATAATAGGACTGCGGGGTTATGACAACGGTTCGCTTACTCCTTACTCGGACGGGTACGCATACACGCGTATGGCAGCCGAATTGCGATATCCTCTTATGATGCAAAGCTCAACTACGATCTATGCGCTGGCATTCCTTGAGGCCGGCAATGCGTGGACATCGATCTCCAAATTCAATCCCTTTGACCTGAAAAGGTCGGCAGGAGTGGGCGTCCGTGTCTTTCTTCCAATGATAGGTCTGATGGGTATTGACTGGGGATACGGGTTTGATCCTGTAAACGGCTCCAAGCAGTACAGCGGCAGTCAGGTGCATTTTATTTTGGGACAGGAATTTTAACTTAACGACAAAACAGCATATATTAAAATTAGAAATAGATGATATTATGAAAAAGATTATTTCACTTACCGCACTTATGTGCCTTTTCTGCCTTACCTTAGGTGCGCAGAAATTTGCGTTGGTAGATATGGAGTATATTCTAAACAGAATACCGGCATACGAGCGTGCCAATGAACAGTTGAATCAACTTTCAAAGCGCTGGCAGGCTGAGGTGGAGGCGGTTTCGCTCGAAGCTCAGACCCTGTATAAGAATTACCAGAACGAAGCTCTTTTCCTTTCGGATGAACAGAAGACAAAAAAAGAGGAAGAGATTGTAGCTAAGGAGAAGCAAGCCAGCGAGCTCAAGCGTCAGTATTTCGGTCCGGAGGGCGAACTGTATAAAAAACGTGAAAGCCTGATGGCACCTATTCAGGATGAGATATATGAGGCTGTCAAACAGATTTGCGAAACCGATGGTTATCAGGTTGTAATTGACAGAGCGTCGGCCAGCAGCATGGTTTATGCATCGCCCAAAATAGACATTAGTAATGAGGTGTTGCAAAAGCTGGGCTATTCAAATTAATTATTTATCTTTGTGGATTATTTTAGTAATTAACAATATTCTTCTTAATATGAAAAAAATATTGGCTATCATTCTGGCGCTTGCGCCAATGTGTATGTACGGACAGAAATTTGGAAGCATCAATTCGGCAAATGTGGCTCAGTTGATGCCGGAGTATAAATCTTCACAGACAGAACTTGATAATCTTCAAAAAGTATATGATGAGGAGCTTCAGTATATGATGAACGAATATACAAAGAAGGTTGAGGATTATGAGAGTCAGCGCGAAACGCTTCCCGAAAATATCCGTGCCCGCCGTGAACAGGAGATTATGGAGAGCAGACAGAAGATGGAGCAGTATTACTCTGAAAGTGTAGAAAATCTTAACAATAAGCATGCGGAGTTGATGGAAATGATCCAGACAAAACTTCTGAAAGCCATTAAGGATGTTGGTGAAGAGGGCGGATATATCTGTATCTTTGATTTATCGAATGCTGCGGTACCTTTTGTGAATACAGCTCTTACTACCGATGTAACCGAAGCTGTAAAGGCCAAATTGGATATACAATAATCTATTTAAGGCACTAGGGGAATCAGATTTAATCTTTGTTTCCCCTTTTTATGTAATTGTCAATAATACTGCCGAATATGAAACTCTTTAGAAAAACACTCTTTTTGTTGTTAATGTCGGTAACGGTTGCCGTATCGGCACAGACCGGCAATTTCGGATATATGGATTTCAATGGTGCCATAAAACTTATGCCTGAGTATTTCGAGGCGCAACTTAATCTTCAAAAAATTCAGTCTGATTATAAAAATGAGATTGACCGCTCCAAAAGAGAATTTGAGAGACAGTATGTTGAATTCATGCTTGAGCAGGACCATCTGGCGCCAACCATTGTAGCTAAGCGCCAAAAAGAGCTGCAGGTGCTTATGGATGCCTATGCAGAATTCCGCGACAGTGTTCAGGTTGATCTGGAAAGCATACGCTTGGAGATGCTCAACCCCATTAAGGAAAAACTGTTGAAAGCAATCTACAAGGCCGGAATGGATTTGAATCTTGATTATGTGATTGACACGGGAACCGGAGCATACCTCTACATCAACAATGATAAGGGAATAGATATTTCCAATTATGTATATAAGATTCTTGGTTTGCAGGAAGATGTTTCTGAAGGCGATTTTGAATCCTTAATGATTCCGATTAATGAAGCGGTAAAAACAGAGGAAGAGGAAGATGAAGAGGCAAACGAAGAGGTTAATATAGAGGAATGAGTAAAGGTCTGCTTCCAAAAAGCCCCGGACCCATAGGCGTTTTTGATTCCGGATATGGCGGATTGACCATTTTGAAACATATCAGGGAGGTCATGCCTGAGTATGATTTTCTCTATTTTGGAGATAATGCCCGAGCTCCTTACGGCACCCGCTCGTTTCAGGTTGTCTATGAGTTTACCGTTCAGTGTGTTACCCGGTTGTTTGAAATGGGAGCCCATCTTGTTATTCTGGCGTGTAACACGGCATCGGCCAAGGCACTACGGACAATCCAGCAGATAGATCTTCCAAGGCTTGACGCCAACAGACGCGTTCTGGGTATTATACGTCCTACCGTGGAATCTATCGGGGATATTACAGAGACAAGGCACGTAGGACTGTTTGCCACCCCCGGAACCGTCAGATCACTTTCATACTCTCTTGAAATAAACAAGCTCTTTCCCGACATCAAGGTAATAGGTGAGGCTTGCCCCATTTGGGTTCCTCTCGTTGAAAACGGCGAATCGGATTCCGAAGGGGCCGATTTTTTTATCCGCCGTCATGTTGAGAATCTCTTTGCCAAAGATCCGGAGATTGACACTATTCTGTTGGGCTGCACTCATTATCCTATTCTTTACGATAAGATAAGAAAGTACGTACCGCAGAATGTTAAGATCATAGCACAGGGAGAATATGTGGCTTCATCATTGAAGTGCTATCTGGAACGGCATCCCGAGATAGATGCCAAATGTACAAAAAACGGCTCATGTCGCTATCTGACTACAGAATCGGTTGAAACATTTCTTCCAAATGCATCAATCTTCATGAAAGGGGATGTGACCGCCGAAACGATATCGTTGTAACTGCAAGGATCAGTCGGTTTCCCTCTTTTCGACAAATTTGTGTGTCATCCGTCCCAAAGGCTTTACGGAGATAAAACTGACAGCAATGACGGTAATCAGCACAACAACTATATCGGCTGGTTTAACGCTGACAGGGTATGTGTCAACAATAAAGCTGCCGGCAGCCCCCAATTTGATGAATCCGAAATGTTGTTGCAGCAGGCAGGCTATAACACCTGCAGCCAGGCCTGTAACCGCACCGATTATGGAGATCAGTATTCCGTTTGTAACGAAAATCCTCTCCACACTCTTCTTGTCGGCGCCCAGACTACTTAGCAGCAGGGCATCCTGCTGTTTTTCAATCATAAGCATGATAAGTGAACCTGTAATATTGAAACAGGCTATTAGCAGAATAAATGAGAGGAACAGATATGATATGAGTTTTTCAAGTTTCACAACTTTAAATACATCTGCCTGTTGCTCATAACGGTCAAGTATTTTGAAATCCCCGCCAAGCAGACCGGCCAACTCCCGTCGGGCCTTCCGGATTCCTGTGCCTTCCTTTAGTTTAAGCTCTAGGGAAGAGGCGGCATTTACATGGCCGGTAAGCCGTCTTGCAAGATCAAGTGATATTAAAATGTAGTTGTCATCATACTTTTCCTGGTCAACCTGAAAGAAAACACCCGGAGAGTAGATTGCCGCCGAATTGAATGCCGTTCCCGGATTGATAGCGCTAATCCTTCCCTCTTTCTTCGGTACAAATAGGGTAAGCGGGTTTATGGGTTGTGCGCCGCAATCCATTTTCCTCATAAGCGAAACTCCCATTATTCCGTAATCGCACACCTCGTCGGAAAGCATATATATTCCGTTCCCTTGCAGAATTCCTTCAATGTTGGTAAGCTCATAAAAATTGTCGTCAACCCCTTTGATTTGGACAATCTGCTGCCTGCTTTTATACTGCAGCAGAGCCTGCTCTTCTAGAGTGAAGGAGGATAGAGAGATGAACGGAAGCCCACATACGCTTACAATCCTTTCATCGTCGGAATCAAAGAATTTTCCTTCAGCAGGTACCACTTTCAGTTCAGGGTCAAATTCGGAGAACAGGGTCGAGATTAGGTCGTGGAAACCGTTGAAGACGGACAGGGTACATATTAACGCAAATGATGCCAGAGCGATTCCTGCTGCCGATATTGCCGAAATCACGTTAATGACGTTGTGGCTCTTTTTTGCGTAAAGGTAACGCCGCGCTATGAAGAACGGAAAGTTCACTGTAACACTCTATTGTTTTAACAGTTCATCTATGTGAGCCATATATTCAAGGGTGGTGTCCAGAAAGAACCTGAGCTCCGGAATTATCTTTAGCTGATGGCGGACACGTTGCCCAAAGTCGTACCTGATCTCCTTTACATTTGCGTTGATGTTCTTGATTGTCTCTTCACCTTTTTCTGAAGGGAAAATACTCAAATAGACGCTGGCAATACTTAGATCACTGCTTATTTTGACACCGCTGACAGTTATTATAAAACCTTTGAGCTGCTTTGTCTGAAGCAGGAACATTTCGCTCAACTCCTTTTGTATCAGCCTTGAGATCTTCAGTTGTCTTTTACTGTTACTATCCATATTCTAATCCTTTATTTTTTTTATGATTGAAAACCCGTCACGGACAGGGACCATAGCTACTTCGGTTCTATCGTCAGCTGCAACCATATCGTTGAATCTCCTGATAGCTGCGGTGCGGTCGTCATTATAACCGGGATCAGAGACGTGTCCACCCCACAATGTGTTGTCCGCTACAATGAATCCGCCCGGTTTTACATAACAGAAGAGTTTGTCATAATAATCGGGATATTCTCTCTTTTCACCGTCAATATAGACCATATCGAAAGCACTTTCCGGCATCGGCACGGTTTTCAACACATCACCTATATGCAGGATTATTTTGTCCCGATAAGGTGAGCGGGCTAGCCAGCTTTTTGTAAAATCCTCCAATTCATCGTCTATTTCGAATGTGTGTATCACTCCTCCGTCAGGCAAAGCTTCGGCCATGCAAAGAGTGGCATAGCCGGTAAAGGTCCCCACTTCAAGGATGCTCATAGGTTCTATCATTGAGACAATCATTTTCAGCAACCTTCCCTGTATATGCCCCGATGCCATTCTGGGATTCAGTTTTTTAAGATGGGTCTCCCTGTAGAGAGCTTCCAGCAGGTGACCTTCGGGATCGATGTGGTTTGATATATATTCTTCCAGATTATTCTCCCCCGTGTAGCCTATACCTTGTCCTGATATTGCCATTTTTTGTATCTTTGAAACCGGTATGCAAGGTTGTTTTGTCGCAAAGTTATAAGTTTTTCTTCAGATATATGAAAAGAGCGGAGTCATATTGTGCATCCGATGATGCTGAACGTTCTTTGATGCTCAAGAGATACCGTCAGTATCTTTTACTTGAAAAATCTCTGTCAGCCAATACTGCCGAAGCATACATGTATGATCTCTCCAAGCTGCTCTCCTATTTTGATGACTGTAATGCCGATATCCGCAATGTATCACTGGATGATCTTCATGAGTTTGCTGCAGCAATGGGCGATCTGGGTGTGGCTCCGCGTTCACAGGCCAGGATCATATCCGGTGTGAGGTCTTTCTTTAGATTTCTTTGTTTGGAGGGATATCGGGAGGATGATCCCGGGGAGCTGCTGGAGTCGCCTAAAACGGGTCGGCATCTTCCCGATGTGCTCTCCGTACAGGAGATAGACGCCATAATAGGCTGCATCGATCTGTCGTCCCGTGAAGGGCATAGGAACAAGGCAATTATCGAGACGTTATATAGTTGCGGTCTCAGAGTCTCCGAACTCTGCTCTTTAAAAATGGCCGACCTTTATCTTGATGAAGGCTTTATCAGAGTGACGGGAAAAGGGAGCAAACAGCGACTGGTTCCCGTCTCCGGAAGTGCCGTTAAGGAGATAAACAATTATCTTTATGACCGGTGTCATATTGACATCCAACCCGGAGCCGAACCCTACCTGTTCCTCAGTTTTCGCAGGGGTCGTCCTCTTTCGCGTGTTATGGTCTTTGATATTGTAAAGTCCCTGGCGGCACAAGCCGGCATAACGAAGAATGTAAGCCCCCATACTTTCAGGCACTCTTTTGCCACGCATCTGCTGGAAGGCGGAGCAAATCTTCGGGCAATCCAGACCATGTTAGGTCATGAAAAGATTACGACAACCGAGATATACACTCATATTGACCGTTCCCGTCTTCGTCATGAAATAATGATGCATCATCCGAGAAATATTTGAACATCATCTAAAAATAGTAGATAGAACTATGTTATATCTACGTTTTTTTTTGTAAATTTGCAATTCATCTAAAATACAAAATTATAAACGATTAACTAAATAAAACTTTTATGTCAAAATCATTGCGTTTTGCGCTTTTAAGTGCAGGTTTTCTTATGCTGATTGGATGTAAGTCCGGCATGGACATGTCATCAGATTATTATGTGGTTACCCCCGAGGTACTTGAGGCAGTGGGAGGAGAAGTCCCCTACACTGTAACCGGTACATTCCCGGCTAAGTTCTTCCCCAAGAAGGTGATTTGCACGGCTACTCCCGAGCTTCGCTGGAATGGTGGTTCCGTTAAAGGCCAGTCTGTAACTCTTCAGGGTGAAAGCGTTCAGGGTAACAACAGAGTTGTTAATTACAAGAATGGCGGTACATTCACATTCAAGGATGCTTTCAAGTATCAGCCGGAAATGGCCACTTCCGAGCTTTATGTGACATTCTCCGCGTCGAAAAACGGAAAATCGATTGAGATTGCTCCTGTTAAGATAGCCGACGGCGTATTATCCACAGCCGAACTCTATTCCGAGACGGCGAAGGGTGCCAATACGGTTCCCTCACAGGATGCTTTCCAGCGTATAATCAAACAGGCACAGAATGCAAATATCATGTTTGTCATTCAGCAGGCAAATGTCCGTTCCTCAGAGACCAACAGCGATGCTGTAAAGGCTTTGAAGGAATCAATGGTAAACTATGCCGCCGATACAAAAAATTACGCTATTGAGAATGTTCAGGTTTCGGCTTATGCTTCACCTGACGGCGGAGTCAAACTGAATGACAGATTGGCAAGCCAGCGTGAAACAAATGCTGCCAAATATATTGGGAACGAGATCAAGAAAGCTAAGATTGAGACAGAAGTTGAGTCTAACTATACCGCTCAGGACTGGGAGGGTTTCAAGGAGTTGGTAAGCAATTCAAACCTTCAGGATAAAGATTTGATCCTTCGTGTTCTCTCAATGTATGATGATCCCGAGCGTCGTGAGGCAGAAATTAAGAACCTTTCAGCCGTTTATAAGGATCTTGCTGCAGACATACTTCCGCAGTTGCGTCGTGCACGTCTGACCTTGAATTATCAGATAATCGGACGTTCGGATGATGAGATCAGAGATGCTTTCAAGTCCGAGCCCAAATCTCTGAGCATTGAAGAGCTGCTTTATGCCGCTACTCTGACATCAGATAAGGCCGAGAAGAAAAATATCTATAACACTGTCACAACAAACTTCCCAAATGATTATCGTGCATTCAATAATCTTGGTGAAATAGCCTTTAACGACGGTGACCTGGCTACAGCCGAATCAAACTTCAGAAAGGCTTTGCAATTGAATTCATCTGCTCCTGATGCAAACACCAATATGGGACTTTTGTGTCTTGCTCAAAATAAGGCCGCTGATGCAGCTACATATTTTGCCAAGGGTGGTGACAGTAAAGCCAATCAGGAGGCTCTTGGAAACATGTACATAGCCCAGGGACAGTATGAGCGTGCTCTTTCAGCTCTTAGAGGCAGCAACACCAACGCTGAGGCACTGGCCATGATTATGGTTAAGGATTATGCCGGTGCAAAGAGGGTGCTCGGTGCAGTTAAAAACGCCGATGCCAACACTGCATACCTTCTTGCCGTAGCCGCTGCACGTACTAATGATGCTGCAGCCGTTACTCAGAATTTGAGGAATGCCCTGGCTCTTGATCCTTCAATTAGGGAAAAGATCAAGAATGACATTGAATTTGCGAAATATCAGAGTGCAATAGCAAGCCTCTAAAAAACAGAATAAGCGAAAAATGCCGGAAGATGAACTGACGGCGCTGCTCACTTTAAACAGAATAGAAGGACTGGGATGTATAGGAGCCAAGCTCCTTTATGAACGGTTTGGCAGTGCACAGGAGATCTTCAGGAGTCGCGATCATCTGAAAGAATTAATACCTGGAGTCAGCCGGAAGCTCATTGAGGCTCTGGAAGATTCCGGGTATTCTTCTTCTGTCCGTGAAGAACTTGACTTTATAGAAAAACACGGTATAAGGTGCATCACCCCTTCTGATTCGGATTATCCTGTACGTCTTCGCGACTGCCACGATGCTCCTCTGCTTCTATTTATGTTGGGCAATGCCAATCTCAATGCTGCAAAAATTGTCAGTATTGTAGGAACCAGAAAGGCCACAGATTATGGTCGTAGAATGTGTAGCACTTTTGTTGAAGAGCTATACCGGATCTGTCCTGATGTTGTAGTCGTCAGCGGTCTGGCCTTAGGGATTGACATTGAAGCCCATAAAGCTTCTTTATCAGCCGGATGCTGTACCTGGGCTGTTCTGGCTCATGGTCTGGATCAGATATATCCCCCTTCTCACAGAAACATTGCAAAGTCAATTTTGGACAGAGGAGCGCTGATTACCGAATTTACGGGTCAGACTCAGCCCTTTAAAGCAAACTTTGTCAAGAGGAACCGGATTATAGCCGGATTGGCTGATGCGGTTGTTGTAGTGGAATCACGGGCAAAAGGGGGCTCACTGATTACGGCCGAAATAGCAGAAAGTTACAATCGGGACTGTTTTGCTTTTCCCGGCAGTGTGGGCGATCCCTGTTCGGTTGGTTGTAATGAACTGATACGGGAGAACAGGGCAGCATTGATAACTTCGGCTACCGATTTTGTTAACGCAATGGGTTGGTCCTGCGACAGTGACAATACTCCGCTTCAGAAGACGCTTCCGTTCGCTCTGACTGATGATGAACAGAGGGTATTTGAAAGAATAGGACTCAAGGCCCACGGAGTTCATATAAACACCATCATAGTTGACTGCAACATCCCATATACCAAGCTTATGACAGTACTTTTTTCGCTCGAGATGAAAGGTCTTATCAAAACATCTCCCGGCGCTCTCTATAAACTCTCATAAAGATTCAAATAGGAAGTGACATGCGGAATATGGACCCTATTCCGTCGGGGTTAGATGATGCAGTTATTGTCCCTCCTGACAGTTCCATAAGCATACGTACATAGGTCAGTCCCAGTCCGTATCCCGACGCACCATCATCAGGCTGTTCGCGGAAGTTTCTTTTAAAGAGATCCTCGGCATCACATTTGAATCCCCTTCCACGGTCTTTGACCGATATGTTGACGAATCCCTCTTTTTTGGTTGTATATATGGTAATGGAGCTTCCCGGGGGACTGTATTTTACGGCATTGTTAATCAGATTTGAAAGGCATGTTTCCACAATGTTTTTGTCAATATTTACCTCGTTTACATTATAGTCCGGAATAAATCTAAGATTGTGCTGTCCTGTCTTACAAATGATTTCATAATTCAGAATAATAGTACCAAGCCATTCATTAAGATTAACCATTTCAAAGAGAAGATCCTCTTTGTCTATTATGTTGTGACTGCTGTCAAGGATCAGGTTAATCATTGAATTCATTTTATTAATCTGATTGTGAAGGCTTTCAACTTTGCGGAGATTATTACTGCTTAAATCTTTTTTTTGGAGTGTCTCTTTGATGGGAATATAGATAAGGAAAAGTGAGGAACGCAGTTCATGGGCGATACTTGACAGGAAATTAATTTTATTGTCCCTGTTTTTGATATATATTTCCGCCATCTTTTTCTCCAGGGTCAATTTTTTAAGCGTAGAGTTCAGAGCTGTAATCGGATAAACAACTATGAAGGCGACAAGAAAAACGGTTATAATACCGGGAAATGTCAGACAAAACTTTTGTGGTATTTTAAAGTACAACAGGGTTGTTTCGGTTCCCGGTTCGTTTGTGTACATTTGGTTGGCGGTTAATTTGTACGAACCGGCCTTCAGGCCTTCAAATCTGAGCTCGGAGCCATATGAAGTAACGGAGCTGAACGGTTTCCCGTTTCTTGTCAGGGAATATCTTAACAGATGATTATACGAAGGGTTGAAGGAATTGACGGTTACATCAACTGCAATCCACGAACTGCCGACCGGCAGTTTTAGAGGGGTGTTATCAGAAGAGGCTAATTCATCATGTGAAAATCTTTTATCGCTGCTTTCAGCCGATAGACAAGCCATAGTTAAGGAGGTCTGTTCCGTTTCAGGCAGTCTTCCCGTATCTACATTTACAAGGCCGTTTGATATGGGGAACAGGACATACCCGTCTTTGGTGAGAAGTGAGAACCGGCTTAAAAAATGACAGTCGGGAACCCCGTTCTCCGAAGAGAACAGGGTAGGCGCTTTATCTGCTCTTTCGTATAGCAGGATATAGCCGGAAGAGGTCGGTATCCATATCCTGTCTTGACGGTCAACAGATATGTTAAGGAAACAGCCTATTCCTTCCGAGGAGAGTACCATAGAGTTCTCAGAAGATTCGGGGTCGTAACAGTGAAGTCCCGCCGGCTCTGCCAGCCAAATCTTTCCCTGAGAGTCAACATCAATACACAATATGGAGTTGACAGTAAAGTCAGCGATATTTAAAACCTGTTTGACCTGAAATGATTCACAGTCTATTTCCATGACAGAGCCCCGAACAGCGATGAATACCGATGACATTAAGACGCAGCATTTGTCAACCTTTTCCGTAATGGGTCTTCCGTCGGTTTGAAGCTCTATGGGGTAAAAAAAGTCCTCCGTTATGTTGTATAGATAATGGTTGCCATTAAAGTTTAATATCATGATATTCCCGTCAGGTAACGATGTGAGAATGGTATTGCTGTATCCGTCACTCTCTTCAAACCCTTCTTCATAAGCCATAAAAGCCGAAATATGTTCGTTTTCAAGATCTAATATATAGAGACCTTTGTTTTTAACACAATATATTATCCTGTTCCTGTCATAACGGCACATTGAAACTATGTTTTCTCCGACTGTCTTATGGAATAGTTTAATTTTTTTGTTTTTTATATCCATCCACATAATCCCGTCATTTCCGGTAGCAATTATGATACTCCCGTCCGGCTCTTCAAACGCCGATACAGCAATGTTGAATGGTGAGAGTTTGTCATATACGGCATTAAGTTTTCTTATGGCACCAATGAATGATTTTTTCATTGATACGAGTCCGTAATCCAATGTGCCTAACAAAATCTCGTCTTTTATGGGATTGATCAGAATTGAAGAAACGTTTCTGACATTGCCATTATCTATTTTTACAATGCGATTCAGGCCGAACATATTCCTGTTTATGATATAAATCCCGCTCCGCCGACAGCATACGAGGAGATTCCCTTTCGGTAAGATTTTGATGGAGGATATGGCGTTGTCAAAACAGGTGTATTCTTCTATTTTTGCGTATCCCTCATTCATGTTATAACCGATAACACCGTGGTCAGATGAAGCTAACCATATTATTCCTTCACTGTTGTCGATATCAGCGATGTCAACCGGGTAAGGATGGACGATTTTATCTATTCTTTCCATCATTCCGGTTCCCATATCAAACCGAAATACTCCTTTTGTCCTGTCAATCAGCAGGACTTCCATTTTATCACAACTGTCTTTGCGGCTGAGTATGGCTGAAAAAGAGAATCCACCGTTTTTGTCAAATTTTCTAAGTATTTTACACTGTTTTTCCTCCATGTCGTAGGCATAAAGAGACATGGACGTTTTGTCAAAGATAACAGCGAGCTGACCGATCTCAGCTATTATTTCAGCATCAATAGGCTTGCCTGCGTAACTTAAGACGGAGGCTTGGCCATTATCGCCCTTCATATCAATTATACAGGAACCGGACGCAATCAGAGCATGGTCGGTGCATATAATGTCGCTGACTTCACTTAATACAATTCTGCCATGGTCTGTATAGGCCTCTGTGAGGGTCTTTACGACTCCATTGGATATAATTGATACACCAAGGTCTGTTCCCACCCATAAACGCCCGTAATGATCCTTTGCCAGCGCATTTATGGATTGTCCGTCAAGATGTCTTTCTAAGGCTGTTTGTGAAATAATATATTGTTCCGAAGCCTTAAGTAAAACGGAAGCGAGCAACAGGATAAAAGTCAGAGCATATTTTTTCATGGATTCACTTTATTCTCTATTCTCCTTTTTTTAGCATGCTCTTGTTTGTACTGAGTAGGGGTCATTCCTGTCTCCTGCTTAAACACCGTACTGAAGTATTGACTTTCAGCAAAACCTGTACATAATGCAACATTGTTAATCTGTTTATCGGTATTTACAAGCAGGTTCTTGGCCGCTTCAATTCTCATGCGGCGTATATATTTGGCAACAGGAACTCCCAGCAAACTGTTCATCTTGTTGAAGAGAGAGGTCCGTGATATACATAGTTTATCCACAAGAAATTGAGCATCCAGGTCGCTGTTGTCAAGATTCTCTTTTATGATATTGTTAAGTTTGATTATAAATTGTTCATCAGCGGGAGTATAATTGATGTTTTCAGTCAGAGAGGTGAAAAATGAACCTGCATATAACTTCTTTATCTCCTGTCGGTTTTTGAGCTGACTGCATATCAGTTTATACATTATTCTCAAATCAAAGGGTTTGGCCATATAAGCATCGGCGCCTATTTTGTATCCCAGCTTCTGGTTTATAGGGTCGGTTCTTGAGGTGAGCAATATTATGGGGATATGGCTGAGCTCAGGATTCTCCTTAATTTTTCTGCAAAGATCGAATCCGTTCATTCGCGGCATCATAATGTCACTTATGATTATGTTAGGCATTTTGACATTTACCGACTCGAGAGCTTCCTTGCCGTCGATTGCGGTATATACGTTCTTGAAATATGGACGGAATTCATTTTTCAGGTAGTCAAGCAGTTCCCTATGATCATCAGCTATGAGTAGGGTTGCGTTTTTTGTGTCAAAGTCATCGGGTTCTCCCAATAGCCGTTCTGCCTCTTCTTTTTCATGGTTGTATGGCCTGACACTCTCTTGTATTGTTATTTCCGACTCCATAGAGTCGGGAAATTTTATCCGGAAAACAGCTCCGGTTTCCCCAGGACCGTTTTTCACGTAAATATCACCTCCCATAAGATTCATTTTCACACGGGCCGAGGGCAGGTTTATAAGGTTCTCTTCATACTCTTTTTTTATGCTTTTGTAGGGGTTTTCTAAAAAGATTTTTTCTGTATCGGCCGGTAGTATGTTGTCTCTGCATTCCACAATTATTTCAAAGTATCCTTTCTTATTTGAAGTCAATACTCTTATCGTGCTGCCGCTTCTGCTATAATCCATGATATAATCTATTACCGAATAGAACGCTTCCGATACGATCTCTTTATCAAAGAAGGCATATTCTATTGTTTTGTTAGGTTGAAACAGCACTCTAAACCTGCGGCTGTCTGTCCGTATCCTGTAGCTGTTGATCAAGTTTTCAATCCATTCATTCAGACAGATTCTTTCCGGATTGATCCCTTTTGACGTAATCCCGTTGTTTTTCCCGTCAAGGACAACGTTTACCATTTGAGTTATTCTTTCGGCCTGCTTAACTACGCCATTCAGTGTATTCAATGTTTTACCTTCAAACTCTCCGCTGTCAATCAGTCTTTTTACAGGATTGTAGATCATTGTTAACGGATTTTTCAGTTCCAGAGCTAAACAGCGCATTATTTCTGTTTCCGATTCGTTTTCGTTATTATTATTGTCATCGGTTTTCTTCAATATTTTGTCATCTCTATTTTTTTTCAGCAATAAAAAAATAACCGACAAAATTAAAATAATCAGAATAGAGAAAGTCAAGATTAACCATAAGAGGGTGTAGTCTTTTTTTTGGTTAAAAGAATAAGAAAGAGGAATAACAGCAGCATTCATCTGCATTTGACCCGACATGATGCAACAGAGTACGATTGCCGGTGTTTTTGATAGTATTTTCATAAGCAGTCATGATATTTCCCCAAAAGTAGTAAGACATTGTCAATTATTTATACTATCCTCTCTGTTTTTACCATATTTTAACAACCGCAGGTGGTATGCAGTAAATTAATGCAAATGTATTAAAAAAAGGACTGTCTTTGTTTTTTAAGACAGTCCCCTTGGTTAACTGAAATTTATTAGATAATCAGAGATGTGGATTGTATTTCTTCCATTCGCTTACGGGGGGGAGTACACCCAGTGAAATTACCTCGTCGCGCATAGCCTGCAGATGTTTGTAGCTTGCCTCTATAGCGGCCATTTCAGTAGCACTGCCTTTCACGTCCTTATAATGAACGCCCTCAGCGTCAATCATCGAAGGCATAGCCATTATTACGTTTTTAAACTGTGAGTTGTTCACATAGCAGCCTGAGGGCCATTCAAATTTCTCGGCTCCCATTGCAGCACCTACCATTTTGATTGAGACATATGAGGGGCTCTGGAATGAAGAACGTCCGCGAAGTTCTATGATCTTGGCGCCACCCTTTATGACATCCTGTTTGATCTTTGCCCACTGCTCATCGGTCAGAGCGGGTGTGCCGATAATGTCGGTAAGAGGTTTGCCGTCAATCTTCGCCGTCGAAGCAAATACAGCCATCTGTTCGCCGTGTCCGCCATATGTACGCGGGGTAGTGACTTTGTCCTGGGCGATTCCGAAGTGCTTTGCCAATGCGCTCTGCAGACGGGTACTGTCAAGAGCGGCAAGAGTCGTTATCCGGGAGGGTTCCAGTCCGGAGTAAACGAGAGCCACAAGACCTGTTATATCGGCAGGATTGAAAATGACCACACAATGCTTGAGATCCGGACAATATTGTTTGATATCTTCTCCCAACTGTTTAGCTATCTTGGTGTTGCCAACCAGCAAGTCCTCACGGGTCATACCTGCCTTACGGGGGGCGCCGCCTGAGGAGACCATATACTTTGCATCTTTGAAAGCCTTCTCAACCTTGTCGGTAAAAGTGATGTTGATGCCCGGAAAAGCGCAATGGCGCAACTCTTCAACAACGCCCTCTAAGCCCGGCAGATAGATGTCATATAGACAAATGTTTGAGGAAAGTCCCATCATAATGGCAGTTTGTGCCATGTTTGATCCGATCATGCCGGCTGCGCCTGAGATGACCAGTTTCTCGTTAGTTAAAAACTTCATATATGTTAATTTTTTACGTGATATTTTCTTGTCTGACAAAAATAGTGAATTCCTTCTTGATAGGCAATTTTATTCCGAAAACTTACATTAATTTCGCATCGGAAACAAAGGAGATATTAGACAAATGGCTATTATTAAATCGGTAAGGGGATTTACTCCGCAAATAGGTGAAGACTGCTATATTGCTGATAATGCAAGTATAATAGGCGATGTGGTGATAGGCAAAGGGTGCAGCATCTGGTTTGGAACGGTTTTGCGCGGTGACGTGAACTCAATACGTATAGGAAATGGCACCAATATTCAAGACGGTACGGTAATTCATACTTTGTATCAGAAGTCGGTATCTATAATAGGTGACCATGTTACCGTAGGGCATAATGTGACAATACATGGAGCGATGGTCAAGGACGGCGCACTGATCGGTATGGGTTCCGTGGTGTTGGACCATGCCGTGATAGGTGAAGGAGCTATTGTGGCTGCGGGTTCCGTGGTACTCAGTAAGACGGTTATTGCGCCAAATACCATTTGGGCAGGTGTTCCCGCAAAGTATGTCAAGGATGTTGATCCGGCTCAGACCAGAGAGATGAACATAAGGATAGCAAATGACTATCACATGTATGCCGGCTGGTATAAGGAAGAGGAGGAGTAAGGCTTTTAGTCAAGCCCTATCTCTCCAAGAATACGGTCTGATGTTCCACTGCTTTTGCGGACATAATCGCCGGCGGCTTTGCCGGCTTTTTTCATGAAAGCAGGGTCACTTATAAACTTATCTATCAAGATCCGGAGGCTGTATGCATTTGTGATCTCAAATCCTCCTTTCAGACGTTTCAACTCCTGAGCTTCGTTGAACCGTTTGTTGTTTGGTCCAAACAGGACCGGAATATCGAATACCGCAGGTTCCAGAACGTTATGGATACCGGCTCCAAATCCGCCCCCGACATATGCTATATGTCCGTATCTGTAGATTGAGGATAGCAGGCCGAAACAGTCTATGATAAGGGTGTCGTAATTTGTAATGTTATCCATGTTTGCAAGCGAAAGCCTTATATATCGGCTCACTTCAAGGCGGCGTTCAATCTCTGTAAGACGTTCTTCGTCAATTTCATGTGGAGCTATAATCACTTTCCACTCTTTCTTACCTGTAAAATAGGGGATAAACAACTCTTCGTCCTCAGGCCATGAACTGCCTGCAATGAATGTAGGACTGCTGTTGACGAATTTTTCTATAACAGGGAATTTTTTCGATTTTGCCGCAACCTCCAGGACCCTGTCGCAACGGGTGTCGCCGACTATGGATACGCACTCTATCCCAATACCTTTGAGCAGGTCTTTTGAATGACGGTCCTGAACGAAAATATGTTTGAAACATTTCAGGGCTTTGGCGTACCATTTACCGTACCATTTGAAAAACAGCTGGTCAGAACGAAATATAGATGATATGCTGTAGGTGTCTATATCCCTTTGGTGTAATTCATTAAGAAAGTTGGGCCAGAATTCGTATTTTATGAAAAATGTCTTCTTGATTTTCACTGCATTCAGAAATCTTCTTGCACTGATACGAAAGTCAAAAGGCATGTAGCATATCACATCGGCACACTTGTAGTTTTTACTGACTTCATATCCGGAAGGTGAAAAGAAGGTGAGAAGGATCTTACAATCGGTGTTTTTTTTGAGCAACCGTTCAATGAGTGGCCGGCCCTGTTCAAATTCACCGAGTGAAGAGGCGTGAAACCAGAGATAAGAGGCGTCGGGATCAACTTTCTCTCTTAGCGTCTTGAAAATCTTCATGTGTCCTTTGACCAGAAGACGCGCTTTCTTATTAAAAAGCGAAGCCAGACAGATGCCTCCGGCGTATAATGGTATAATAAGTCGGTAGAGGAACATTCGTTGTTATTATTTGGAAAGTACGGAAAGAGCTCTTTGCGTTCGGCTTAAAGTCTCTTCACGTCCAATAAAGTCGGTTATCTCAAAAATCTGGGGTCCCATGGCGGCTCCGACCAGCGCCACTCTCAGAGCGTTCATGACTTTTCCGACCGCATACTCTTTTTCGGCTATCCAATTCATGATAGCCGGTTCAAGAGTCTTGCTGTCGAAATCAGGCTGGGATTCAATAAAACGGCACAGTTCCGATAGTATTGCCGGTGTATCCTCTTTCCACCATTTTTTGAGAGATTTTTTATCATATTCCTTCGGTGCCTGAAACAGGTAGCTTCCGTTGTCCCATAACTCACTTATAAAGTTCACCCTGTTTTTTATAAGACTCACAGCCTTTTCAACTCTTTCAGGCGAAGCGCTTACTCCATGTTTTTCCAAAACGGGCATGAACAGTTCGGCAACCTCACTGTCATCCTTGCGCATTATGTACTCATGGTTGAACCATATGAGTTTATGATAGTTGAAGCGTGCACCGGCTTTGCTGCACCTTTCGAGGTTAAACAGTTCTGTCATTTCGTCTATAGACAAAATTTCTCGGTCATCACCGGGATTCCACCCCAGCAGGGCAAGGAAATTGATAACAGCTTCCGGCAGATACTCTTTTTCCCTGTATCCCGATGATATCTCACCGGTTTTGGGGTCATGCCACTCCAGGGGAAAGATAGGAAATCCTAATCGGTCACCGTCGCGCTTGCTCAGCTTGCCGTTGCCTTCGGGTTTTAGAAGCAGCGGCAGATGCGCAAAAGAGGGCATAGTCTCACTCCATCCGAACGCCTCGTAAAGAAGAACGTGTAACGGCGTTGACGGGAGCCACTCCTCGCCTCTGATAACATGCGAGATCTTCATAAGATGGTCATCGACAATGTTGGCAAGGTGGTAGGTTGGAAGATTGTCTGCCGATTTGAACAGCACTTTATCGTCAAGTACGGATGAATTAACCGTTATCTCTCCTCTTATAAGGTCTGTTACCGTCACTTCACGGTCCGGCTCTACAAGAAATCGGACGACATATTGGGTCCCGGCCTCAATCAGATTCCTGACCTCTTTTTCCGACATGGTGAGTGAGTTGCGCATAAATGAGCGGGTCGAAGCATCATACTGGAAATTGGCAATCTGCGCTCTTTTTTCTTCCAGTTCGGCAGGAGTGTCGAATGCAATATATGCATGTCCCGATGCAAGCAGTATATCTACATATTTACGGTATATTTCTCTGCGTTCCGACTGACGGTAAGGACCGTAATCACCTCCAAACGAAACGCCCTCGTCAAACTTTATACCGAGCCACTCGAAAGCCTCAAGTATATACTCTTCGGCTCCCGGGACAAACCGGCTGGAGTCTGTATCTTCAATCCTTAGAATCAGGTCTCCGCCATGCTGACGGGCAAATAGATAGTTATAAAGTGCCGTACGTACACCCCCGATATGAAGCGGTCCTGTGGGACTTGGTGCGAAACGAACCCTTATCCGACGGCTATCGGCTTTTTCAGTCATTATTGCAAACCGTTATTGTAACGGACGCAAAAGTACACAATTTTTATGATTAATGAAATTATTGTATTTTTACATGTTCATACTACAAACCCGGATATTATGAAAAGAGAAAAATCGCCTGATGACAGCAACCGTTTTCACGTGCTATTGGCCATATTATCTGCTTTCTTGATAGTATATTCCATGCCGAAAAACAGAGTGGAGCGTTTTAGCTATACTGTGGGTAAACCCTGGACATACGAAGTTTTGATCGCTCCTTTCAATTTCTTGATTGAAAAGAGTGACGAAACTTGGCAAGCCGAGGCAGATAGTGTCAGAAGGTCGTTCCCTTCATATTTTACCCGTCTGTCAAATGTTCAAAATGAAGCTTTGTCCGCCTTTGACGCTTACTATAACGACAGTATGTTTAATGTCATCTCTCGGGATTCCTATATGAAATTGCGGAAAAGTCTTGAACAGGCCTATAATTCCGGGATAATTTCGATATCCGATGAGGATTTGGTCTCGGGAAAGGAGTATCTGAATATATATGACGGTAATACTTCCGTCATTACTCCGGCCCGTTCGGTCCGTACAACAAGGGAGGCATACAGGTTGCTGATAGGGTCCGATATTTTGGAAATTGAACGTAACTCTCTCTTGTCACATAATCCGGAGAGATTCATTATCCCTAATTTGAGCTATGACGGACAACGGACAACTTCCGAAATTGAGGCTTTGCAAAGTCAGATCTCATATTACCTGGGGATGGTGGTGGCGGACCAGAAAATAATAGATAAGGGTGAAATAGTTAATGAAGAGAAAGATCAGATAATACAGTCGTATCTGGCTAAAGTGAATGAGAAGACTCTCTCCCGACGTTTTCTTTTCCTTTCATGGGGCGGTCAATCCCTATTCGTTGTCCTGGTAATTACCCTCCTCTTCATCTATCTCAGACTCTACAGAAAGGAGATTATAGAGAAACGTGCCAGGCTGCTCTTCCTTTATGGCTCGGTCACTCTGTTTGCAGTAGGAGTCGGTCTCTATGTTGAATATTCATCATGGAATATCTTCATTATCCCATGTACTATGCTTGCCGTGATGCTCAGGATCTTTCTTGATTCCAGAACGGCTTTTGTCAGCTATACCGTGTTTGTGCTTGCCACCTCTCTTTTTGTACCGATGTCCTATGAGTATGTTGTGCTGCAACTTTTGGCAGGAATAACCGGTATATACAGTCTGAGAGAACTTTCCCAACGTTCTCAGATAATAAGGAGCGGAGTGCTTATCTTTCTTACATATTGCCTGATATGGGGAGCGGTCCAGATGACCCGCCTGGAGGCTATGTCCGATCTGGATCTTAAGCCATTCGTCTTTTTCGCAATCAACTGTTTCCTGTTGCTGCTTGTATATCCTTTACTTTTTGTTGTGGAAAAGGTTTTCGGATTTACCTCGAACGTTACGCTGATAGAGCTCTCCAACTTCAACAATCCCCTGTTGCGGGAATTGGCCGAAAAAGCTCCCGGCACATTCCAGCATTCTATACAGGTTTCGGCATTGGCTGCCGAGGCTGCGACCGCTCTGCATGCCGGATCTCAGTTGGTAAGGACCGCCGCCCTCTATCATGATATAGGCAAACTTGCGAATCCCCCCTTCTTTACCGAAAATCAGGGTGATGTGAACCCGCATGATAAACTGACCCCCGAGGAGAGCGCGCAAATAATAACCGATCATGTCCGTGAGGGGGTGGTTTTGGCGGAAAAACATGGTCTTCCGCAGGCTGTCAGTGAGTTTATCACCACTCATCACGGCAAAGGCGTTGCCCGCTACTTCTATATTAAATATATGGAAGAGCATCCGGATGAAGAGATTAATATTGAGAATTTCAGCTATCCGGGTCCAAATCCGGGTACCAAAGAGACCGCTATTCTGATGATGGCCGATGCGGTCGAAGCCGCCTCCCGCAGTCTAGAGGAATACACAGAGGAGAGTATCGGCAATTTGGTTGACAGAATTATAGACACTCAGGTGGAGGAAGGTTATTTCAGGGAGAGCCCTCTAAACTGGCTTGATGTTCAGAAGATCAAGGAGATATTCAAGGATAAGCTGAAGATAATGTATCATACCAGAATTAAGTATCCTGAATCTACTGTGGATCTGCATCGAAAGAGAGCACGACTCCGTTCATGAGTCCTTTTATTGCCTCGGTCTCTGAAGCAGCCTGCATAAACTTTTTTCTGGAAAGGTTGATAGGCATATCCAGAGGGTATTTGACAAGGATCTTTCGGATGTGCATAGATTGAATTCTGGATATCAAAGGTGCATCCGGCCCAAGGACTCTCTCATGTCCGAACAGTCGGGCAAGTCGTTTGGCTATCTCCTGCGCCGCTCTTTCCGCCTTTTCGGCTGTTTTCGATTTGACAAATACAGCCATAAGCCGTGAGAAAGGAGGATAGTTGAACAGCTGACGCTCCTGCATCAGGTTGTTGAAAAAATCGTCCCAATTGCCGCTTTCTACCATTTTCAGGACCATAGAGTCGGTCTGTTTTGTCTGGATAATTACGACTCCCTCCGAATCTTTGCGTCCGGCCCGCCCCGCCACCTGTACCATCAGCTGATAGGCCCTTTCGGTTGCCCGGAAATCGGGATAACTTATGATGGAATCGGCCTGAAGGATGCCTACAACACTGACATTGTTGAAATCCAATCCTTTCGATACCATTTGAGTCCCTATGAGGATATCTGTTTTTTGTTCCTGGAAATCTGTCAGTATCGTCTCATATCCGCTTTTTGCGGAATCAAGATCCAGCCTGGCCGTTCTGGCCTGAGGGAACAGGTTTTTTATGCTCTCTTCAACCCGCTCGGTCCCGTATCCGCGTCCTCTAAACTCTTTTCCTCCGCATGACGGACAAGCTGGAGGCAAGCTGTACCTACGGCCGCAATAATGACAAGCCGCCTCTCCTCTGTTTTTGTGGAATGTCAGGCTCACATCGCAGCAGTCACATTTCTGGACCCATCCGCAGTCGGGACATTCAACTGTTCCCGTATATCCCCGCCTGTTTTGGAAAAGGATTACCTGTTTTCTCTTTTCAAGCGCTTTTGATATTCTTTCTATGAGAGGCGGCGACATTATGCCCTTCATATATTTTTTTCTCCGCAGTTCGGCCGTATTTACTATCTCAATAACGGGCGGTTCAGTCTTTTTAAATCTCTCGGCTATTGTGACAAGTCCATATTTGCCGCTTACGGCGTTGGCGTAACTCTCAAGCGAGGGCGTGGCGCTTCCCAACAGTGTCTTTGCCCCGCAGAGTGAAGCCAGCATTATTGCCGTGTTCCGGCCATGGTAACGCGGAGCAGGGTCTTCCTGTTTAAAGCTGGAATCGTGCTCTTCATCAACTATAACCAACCCTAGATTACTGAATGGGAGCATGACCGCCGATCTGGCTCCTAGCACAAGACCGTAAGGTTCGGGGCCTGTCTGCCTGTTCCAGATCTCTACCCGCAGATTGTCCGGGCATTTTGAGTGATATACGCACATCTCATTGCCGAAAACGTTCTGCAGCCTATGCATAATCTGTGTGGTAAGGGCAATCTCAGGCAGCATATAGAGTACCTGTTTACCCTTTTCCAACTGTTCTTTTATGAGATGTATGTATATTTCGGTCTTGCCCGATGAGGTTACACCATGCAGAAGGCATACGTTTTTTTTAAGGAAGGCGGACCGAATCTTATCTAACGCATCCTGTTGTACACTGCTCAGCTTCAGCGGAGGCCTGGTCGTTCCCGAAAAGACTGGCAGTCTTCCGGTCTCGACTTCAAAAGAGTCCAGCAAACCTTTTTCCAGCAGGGAGTTCATTACCGATGACGATCGGTTGAAAGATGCAAGATATCTTCTTGTGACAGGCTGGGGATCTGTCTTGCCCTCATCATAGCCCGCCAGTTCAAGATATTTCAGGAAGAGCTCCTTTTGGGCTGTCTGTCTGTTATCGAACAGCTCTTCAGGCATAACCTTGCCATTGGTTACGGCTTTTGCCCCAAGGCGCACAAACCTCTCGGTTTTGGGCTTATACGGGCGGCTGTTGGCTGTATTGTCAGGCCGAAGCCCGGAAGGCAGTGCGGCTTTCATAACATCTCCGGGACTGCAAAGGCAGTACTTTGAAATCCACTCCAGCAATTCAAGCTGTATTTTCAGGACGGACGGCCTCTCTTCATCAAGCAGCTCCAAGATAGATTTTATTTCATATCCGTCCGGTCTGTCGTCATGAGTTTTTACCACAACTGCAGTCAACCTCCTTGTCTTGCCGAAAGGGACATAGACTCTTACCCCCGGTCTGACAGTCTGCTTAAGTGACGGGGGAACGGCGTAGGTAAAAAATTTGTCCAGCGGAACGGGAAGTGCTACATCGGCATATTTGCTCATAACAGTGCAAACATACAAAAAAACAGGGTCGGATTTAAGTTTCTCCGACCCTGTTGTCTAAATTAAAATGTGCTATTTAGAATGTCCAGGTCAGGATAAACTGAAGAGTGCTGGTTTCAAATGCCTCGGGATTCTGTCTTGCGGCATCGGCAGCCTGAAAAATATTTCCCTCCTTGGTAAGGGGTATGTTATAATTGACGGCAGCCTGAATGTGTTTGATAAGCTTGACTCCTGCACCCAGGTTAAAGCTCCATGTGGACTGCTTCAGCTCATATTTAACAGATTCTATATCATCAAAGCTGCTTTCCAAATTACCCAGCTTGTAGTCGAACTGAGGACCTGCATGTGCGAATATTCCAAGGAAATTTCCCAGACCGAAAGTATATTTCAAAGAAACCGGAACGGAAAGTGCCTGATTCTTTATCTCCTCACCTTTAGCCAGTTCAAGTCCCTTTTGAGAGTAGAGAAGTGATGCATCAACGCCTATACCTATTATGGGAATTTGAAACTCGGTCATTGGACCGAAGAAGAAACCGGTATAGCTATCCTTGTTTAATAAGGATTCCTGTGTGACATCGGTAATCTTATTGTTAACCAGATTAAGACCACCGCGGATACCCCAGGTGAGCTGGGCCGATGCAGGCATGCATATAAAGATTGCAAGACTGCCGATTACTAAAAGTTTTTTCATAATGTAATGAGTTATTGTTTAGTTTGAATTGTCTTATATAGGTTACATGGACAAAAATATAACATTTTTTACAAAGTACGCACCACTTATATGTTTTTTTACATAAAGTGGTGCGGTAATATGAGTCAGAGGCACAACTTTTATTCAGCGGCGTATAGAAAGCCGTTCTCCGTCCTGGGTTGTGTTTTTCGGAGTTCTTTCCGGTCTTAATGTTCTTAATCTTCTTTCCTTCACACTCTTTTCCTCTGTTGCCGCTTCCGTATTATCAGTATGAGAATCAGCTATTGTCCGGCTCCATAATCCGTTTTCAAAATCAGTCAGCTGCTTTTCTATGTGTATCCTTTCGGCTTCCATGGCGGAATCCGTTTCACAATAATCGGACAAGGGCTGGTTTCGCAGGTTAGATGTCTTGTATATTTCACCTTCATACTGATGCATAACGAAATAGTCGTCAAGAGACATATTGGTGGTGTTGTTAAAGCTGCTTGTCATGACACGGGTCTGCCCCAGATAAGGGCTTATCTCATCATAGTCCAGCCAGAACATGGGATAGGCTGTAGGCTTCTCTCCGAAGTCACTGCGCATGAGAACGGGGCATATCGCCGTAACTTTAGTCTGGTAGTTGGAGAGATGGTCAATATAGTTGCTCTCCTTGATATAATATTTCTCTATTTCGCGACTCGGTATGTCGGCAGGTTCAATGATATATTTATCGTTCTCTTTCCGGTAGTAGATGTAAAATTTGTCCAACATGTTTTCAATATCCAATACATTCTCCTGAGCGAAATACTCATTTCCGTCAAGACGGTACTCGTAAGCTTTTATTTTTCCGTCAAGGATCAGATTCAGCAGCAGGGTAAAAAAGTTGACCCGATCACCCATAGGATCTTCGGGGTAGTATAGTGCGGCGTTCTTCTCTTTCCTAAGGTCCAGTTCCCTGTATATGTCACGCTTCCAAATGACCTCGGCAGGCATGGATGTCTGTGCGGTATATTGGTACCGGGCCCGTTCGGTTAAGGCAACTCCGGCAGGACTCCTGTTCTCGGCAGCCTGTGCAGCCTGCTCCTGAAGCCTGCGTGCAGGTTGGGCATTAGCCGTCAGCACGGCCGATAATGTAAGAAATATCAAAATACTTTTTTTCATTTTGATTTGGTTTTTCTATTTGTCAATTAAGTATTACCTCCAGCGAAGTGTTGAGCTGACGTTCTATCCCGTCGGGACCGACAGCTCTTACACGCTGAATATAGAATCGGCGGCCGCGACCCAGATTCTGAAAGGTCCTTTTCTGTCTCTCCGAGAAATTCGGTCCATCCGAAAGCTCGGGTACCGCATTGCCGTTGTTGTCAAAAAAAGTGGCTTCAAAACCCAGTACTCTGAATTCGATATTCAACAGTCCGTCGTCAATGGCTGCGACTATTCCGTCCGATGCCATAAGGTTCCGTTTGACCAGAGGTACGCCGCCTCCGCGGTAACGCTGAGTGTTGTTGTTCTCATCTTTATATTCAATGAAGGGGGTGGGGTCAGGCAGTTGCCTTACCCGGAAAGTATATTCACCCATACTTTGAAGCCGTCCTTCCTGATTTGCAGAGACAGCTATCACTACGTCCTGGCCTACGTTGGCGGGCTTGGCAATGAATCCGGTGCCGTTTCGGGTCAGGGTCCCGTTACCGCCTTTGAGAGTGGCCGATATCATATTGCTGGGAACACCGGGAACGGAAATGCTTATGGGATTATCATAACCGGCATACAACACATTCATCATCGTGGCCGATACGGTCGCCAAAGGCGAGACTACCGAGTAGTTCTGCGAGAAATCCCTGCGAATCACACTATTTGCAGATTGAAGCTCCATATATCCGCTTAGAGTATAGTCTCCCGTACGTGTAGCCGGAACCTGGTACCACCCGTCATCGGAATCAATCTTCTCTCCGTCTATGTAGATAGCGGGTCTTGCCGTGGAGTCCACTGCGGCCATAATGATGCGGGCTGTAAAGTTATTGCCCTGAACCACATTCTGTGAAGTAGGAATGACGTATGCATTGATTGCATTTACGCGCAGGTCACCTATATCGATGTTGTTCATAAGCGTATGAAGCACCTCGCTTTCAGCATATCTCACATCATTCTGAAGTTTGGTCAGCATGGTTACTGCGGCAGCCACCGGCATGTTTTCGTAGTTGTACTCCTGCCAGTTTTTGCCAAGCGAACCGGCTTTGAGCGGAACTTCAGTACTAAAGTTGTTGCTTATTATACTCTTTTGGATGGGATCTGTCACCATTTCAAGAATATTGTCGCGATAGTTGTTTATGGCGTCGTATAGCTTTTGACCATTTCCACGAGTAGGATGAAGCATCACCTGGTTGGCTGCCTCCAGATCATCCCTCTTTTGAATATTGTTCACATCGGCATTCTTTCCGTCAGCCTCAATCACAATGAGTTTTTTTAGTTCATTGGCAAAGTTGTAAAGGGAGTCGGATATCTGTTTTACATAGAGTGCCTTGCTATACCACTGGCCCACCTTCTCGTGGTTCACTGAGTCGGCTGCGGCAAATTCACGGTAGATATTTTCATTTTGCAAGGTGGCGTTGGCCGTGCTTTTGATAAGGCTCTCTTCCACAATGGCAAAACCGTTAAGCACATCCGATGACACATTCATGGCCAGCATCGCCAAAAGGACGATGTACATGACATTGATCATCTTCTGACGCATAGAGGGCGGTCTGACTATCGTCTTATTCCTTTTCATATCAGTCTATTTTACTTCCCATGGGAGTGTTCACCTTCAACGCTTCAACCATCCGGGCATAAACCCGGTTGAGCTCCTCAATCTGTTCCACCATATGTTTGGTCTGTTCGTTCACCTTATCTATATTCTCCATTTGCGAACTTGCCGATTTCAGATGCATTTGATAAAATGTATTGATGCTTATCAGATTACGTGAAAGCTGTTCCAATTCCTCCGAATTTTGTTCCATCTTTTCGGAATGGCGACATATTTGCTCCATTCTAGCAGTGAGTTCATAGATTCGGTTAATGTATTCTTGAGTTACCTCGCTTACCGAACCGATTTCAGACAGCGGAGTATCATGTTTTTGAGGTAACGCTTCTGCATCCACTGCCGGAAGTTCTGCCGGCGCAGTTGGAAAGGCCTTACCTGCGGGGGCAGCCTGACCAGTGTATATGGCCTGACCTGCGGGGGCAGCCTGACCTGCATACATGGTCTGACCGGTCGGCAGGGAACCTGTAGCGCGTCCGGTTGTTATTTTGCCTTGAAGAGCTGGACTCTCCTCTTCTTCTTCCTCTTGTCTGGGTGGTATGAACGGCCTTTCAAAACCGGAAATGAAAAACACGAATACTTCAGTTCCCATTCCTATGAAAAGCATCAGATTGGCACCTTTTATGTGAGTCAGTTTGAAAAGACCGCCCAGAATAACGATAGCAGCACCCCAACTGTACAGATAGTTTAGCAGCACCCGTCCTTTGGGTGAATCCAAATAATCCTGGATTCTGGTCATAAAACTTTTCTTTTCACTCTTTTCCATATCGTAAATTTTTCTTTATTGTTTGATTTAACGTCCTCTTCTAGTTCTAGTGCTTGCTGCGTTGCCTACCTGTGTGCGTACACATCGGAAACCTATATATGAGCGTTGTTCATTCTGGTATTCATATGTTCTCCATGAAGATTCGATGAATTTTTCGGGATCTTTCCAAGAGCCTCCGCGTACAGCTTTTTTCTTCATGTAATAGGGATCTTCAACAGCTGCGTTATAATATAGTTCGGGATTTATATCGTTCATTTGCAGAATACCCGCTTCGGTATAGGCCGTCGATGTCCATTCGGCAACGTTTCCGGCCATATCATAGAGGCCGTTGGAGTTAGGCTTGTATGAACCTGTCCTCGTGGTTATCAGATTCCCGTCTTCGGTGTAGTTGCCGCGTTCCGGTTTGAAGTTGGCATAATAGCAGCCGTCTTCATCCATTGTCTCCGATGCTTTCCACGGATAACGGTTGTTTTCGCGTCCGCGTGCTGCGAATTCCCATTCGGCCTCTGTGGGCAGACGGTAACGCTGTATATATTTGGCTTGCGGACCAAGTCCCGCGAGCAGGAATTCGGTACGCCATGCACAGAATGCGTTGGCCTGCTCCCAGCTTACGCCGACTACGGGATAGTCATCGTAGTTGGGATGCGAGAAATAGAGCCGCATATAGCTCTCGTTGTTAGAGTTGGGAAAATCGTTTATCCAGCAAGTGGTATCAGGGAATATATTTACAATATATGTGTTGACAAAATCATAGATGCTTGACAGCTCCCTGTTAATACTCTCCCGTACGATATTCCCTTCGTCATCAATATAGGCGGTATCCTTTGATATCATAACTCTCTCCCCGGACGGGTCCAGGTCTGTGTTCCTGACTCTGTCATTAGGATCAAGCTGGTTCTTACGCAGTGCCGCCTGTGTATAATCGAACAGTTCATATCGATAGTTCAACTGTTTTACGTCAAGCATCTTCTCACCCGTAAAAGGATTTATGTAATAGATGCTTTCAATTGCTCTCTCCTGGTCTTCATTCGGCTTTTTCCAGGGGATGGGTATAGCCCAATTCAAACGCGGGGTAATAGGCTCACCATATTTATCTTCAGTAATAATGAATGATTCATCATCGCCGTAAGCCGGATCGGCAAGACGGGTGCGGATAATGGAGTCGCGTACCCAGTTGACAAACTGGCGGTATTTTGCATTCGAGACCTCCTTTTCATCCATCCAGAATGATTCGACAGAGATCTCTTTGGTAGGAAAATCCAATCCCCAAAGACTGTCATTAGCCTCTTCGCCTATTTTCAAAGAGCCTCTTTTTACAAGAACCATACCATAGGGTATCGGTTCACGCAGTGCAGCCGATGACGAACCGGTGACTTCGCCTCCGACAGCCGATGACGAATATCCGCTGCTGGTGCAACCCGGTGCTGTAAAAAGAACAGCCACCATGCCGGTCAAAACAACGTTTTTCAGTTTCATTATATATATTATAAATACCTTACACTTTTGTGGGCATTCCTTCCTTTACCGAAGAAATCAATATCGGTCTGCCAGCTCACCACAAGGTCATGACTACCGTTAAGATAACCTATATCACCTGTATAAAGCTCGTATGCATATCCTATAAGAACGCCCTTGTATCTTCCTCCTGCCAATACTGCGATCGAAACTCCCGGTGACCATGTCAGACCTCCGTAAAAAAGGAATGAGTCATACTCATATGTAGCTCTTGCCGACAGGTCCGTCCTGAAAAAATCCAGATCGCTCTGTACCAGTATGCAGGGTTGTAACGATATGAACGGATTTTTAAGCTGAATATTGTATCCACTGTTCATGTAGAACGTGGTTTTGATATCCATTTCGGATCTTTTCCCGACTCCTTTCCCGAATTCAATATGGGGAATGTTCAGGTGCTGTGCCGACAATCCCAAATACCATTCCTTGCCGGAATACATAAGACCGGCACCCAGATCACCGGTGCTGCCCCGCTCTCTGGATGTGGGGAATGCCGGATCGCCTGAGGTCTCGGCATCAATCCTGGTCCCGTCAAACTCCATGGACATCACCCCTCCCTGCAAGCCGATGTTCAGCCAACCTTTTCTTCCTAAATGGAATCTATAGCCATAGTTAAAGAACATTCTGCGGTTAGTGAAGAGTCCGATGGTTTCATTGAAAAGGCCTGCGCCTCCCGAGTGACGTCCCCTGTCAAAGGGGAGCTCTGTATCTGCACCCAGATACATGGAGACGGGAGCACGTCTGTATCCTGCCATCTGCATGGAAAGAGCTCCCGCTACGTTAAGCTGTCCGTTCCAACTCATACCGGCCGGATTATAAAAAGGCTTTACCGCCCAAAAATGGGCGAAATGTATGTCGTACTGCGCCTTAACCGACGAGCTCAGGCAGAGAATCACAACAGCGAAAAAGAGTTTATACTTTGCGCTCATCGGTTTATTAACGTGAAAAAAGTCTCATTATTTTTGCTCATGATGAAAAAATGTCTAATTTTGCGCCGCTTATTTTAATTTCCAGAGGAAAAATAAAACAAAAATAGAATAGAAATAAAAAATGATCATTGTACCGGTAAAAGAGGGTGAAAACATTGAACGCGCTCTCAAAAGATTCAAAAGAAAGTATGAAAAGACCGGCGTGGCTAAGGAACTTCGCCGTCGCCAGCAGTTCAACAAACCGTCTGAACTGAGACGTCTTCAAAAAGATCGCGCAATTTACAAACAAAAACTGCAGCAGATAGAGGAGTAAAATACTCCATAGTTCTGCTTGTTTTTTGATTTTTTTTCTTTTATATTCGTCACTGAATCCATTCAGCGACGAATTTTATCTATGTATAAGGAACGTTTTCTGAAATATCTGAAACTGGAGAAAAACTACTCCGACAAGACGGTAGAAGCCTATCGTAGTGATTTGGTGCTGTTTGAACAGTTCCTCAAAGAGACTGACAACAGCCTTGACTTACTTTCGTGTGACAGAGACCTTGTCCGCCTGTGGATTGTAGATATGATGGAAAGAGGGAGCGCTACCACTACTGTAAACAGAAAACTCAGCACACTACGTTCCTTTTACCGTTATATGCGTCTGCGCGGAATTCTGGAGACCTCACCTGTGCAGGGTGTAAAGGGGCCCAAAAACAAAAAACCGCTGCCTCAGTTTGTTAAAGAGTCCGAAATGGATATTTTACTCGATGAAACAGATCTCGGTACGGGATTCATCGGAATAAGAAACAGGACTATAATAGCCACTTTTTATCAGACAGGCATACGCATGGCTGAGCTTATCGGGCTGAATGACCGCGACATAGACTTTTCTACCAATATGGTCAAAGTGACCGGAAAACGGGACAAGCAGCGTTTCATACCTTTCGGTAAGGAACTGGAGGAGAGGTTCCGTCTCTATATGGAAGCCCGTGAGGCGGAATTCGGCATGACTGAAGGAGCTTTTTTTGTAAGTAATAAAGGGGAGCGTATTCCTAGACATCAGGTCTATTTGTTGGTTAAGGATGCCTTGTCCAAGGTCTCGTCAGTTGCCAAGAAAAGCCCTCATGTGCTTCGTCATACGTTTGCCACATCTATGCTGAATCACAATGCCGAGTTGGGAGCGGTCAAGGAACTATTGGGACACAACAGCCTGCAAACGACTGAAATATATGTTCATAACACTTTGCAGGAACTTAAAGATATATATAAACAGGCTCATCCAAGGGCCTAAGACAACCTAAAACCATAAAGTTATGGAAACAAAAATCCAAGCGTTGCATTTCACTGCAACTGAACAGCTTTTAGCGTTCATTGAGAAGAAATGTGCAAAACTCGAGAGAGTGCACGAGTTGATACGAAGGGTTGATGTGGTGTTGAGGGTTATCAAACCTGAGACAGCGCTCAACAAGCAGGCTTCAATCACCGTTATAATTCCTAACGGGGAACTGTTTGCTGAAAAGACATGCGATACCTTCGAGCAGGCAGTCGATGAATGTCTCGATGCATTGGTGCGTCAACTCAAGAAAAACAAGGAAAAACAACGTGAAAAGTAAAAAAATACACTCGCTTTTTTGTTCTTAAAGAAATTTGAAATATCTTTGCACCCGCTCTTCATTTTTCAAGGGCGGGCGCTTTGTTTTTGCCGCTATGGCTCAATGGTAGAGCAACGCACTTGTAATGCGTAGGTTGTTGGTTCGATTCCGACTAGCGGCTCAAAAATGTTCTCAAATATATTGTAAAAGCAACAGGGTGAATTCCAGAGTGGCCAAATGGGGCAGACTGTAAATCTGCTGTCTTTCGACTTCGGTGGTTCGAATCCATCTTCACCCACAAAACAGATGTGGCGAAAACCGGTTTTCCGGGATCTGCGGTTTTTTTCGAGATACCACCTTATTTATTATATATGGCAATAAGGCAGGTCAAAAAAAACATTTTCGCGACAATGAAAGTTGCGGGAATAGCTCAGTTGATAGAGCATTAGCCTTCCAAGCTGAGGGTCGCGGGTTTGAGTCCCGTTTCCCGCTCCAGATTTGTCGCTGTTATAGCTCAGTTTGGTAGAGCGCATCCTTGGTAAGGATGAGGTCCCGAGTTCAAATCTCGGTAACAGCTCAAGTGTTAATTTAATATTAGGAGGAGTCCGTCTTTACGGGAACCTTTTTGTTGTTGACATCAAGTTTATAATCAATAAAATAAAACTATGGCAAAAGAGACATTTGTGCGTACGAAACCGCACGTAAACATTGGTACTATCGGTCACGTTGACCATGGCAAGACCACTTTGACCGCAGCCATCACTAAGGTGCTGTCAGAAAAAGTATCGGGTAACAAGGACAAAATCAAGTCTTTCGATCAGATTGACAATGCTCCTGAAGAGAAAGAACGTGGTATAACCATCAACACTTCACACGTAGAGTATGAAACCGAGAATCGTCACTATGCACACGTTGACTGTCCCGGACACGCTGACTATGTAAAGAACATGGTTACCGGTGCTGCCCAGATGGACGGTGCTATCGTGGTTGTTGCTGCTACTGACGGTCCCATGCCTCAGACACGTGAGCATATCTTGCTTGCCCGTCAGGTGAATGTTCCCCGTCTGGTTGTATTTTTGAATAAGTGTGACTCTCCCGATGTGGATGGCGAAATGATCGACCTCGTTGAGATGGAGATGCGTGAGCTTCTTGATGCTTACGAGTTTGACGGTGATAATTCTCCTATTATACGCGGTTCTGCTCTTGGTGCATTGAATGGTGTTGCTGAGTGGGAGGATAAGGTTATGGAACTGATGGCTGCCGTTGACGAGTGGATTCCGCTGCCTCCGCGCGCTGTTGATAAGCCGTTCCTTATGCCTGTTGAGGATGTATTCTCGATTACAGGTCGTGGTACAGTTGCTACCGGTCGTATTGAGACTGGTGTTGTCAAGGTTGGTGATAAGGTTGAGATCCTTGGTCTTGGTGAAGAGAAGGAGACAACCGTTACCGGCGTTGAGATGTTCCGCAAGCTGCTTGCTCAGGGAGAGGCCGGTGATAACGTAGGCCTGTTGCTCCGCGGTATTGATAAGACCGAGATCAGACGCGGTATGGTTCTCTGCCATCCGGGCCAGATTAAGCCTCATACCACATTCAAGGCTACTATCTATGTTCTGACACAGAAGGAAGGCGGTCGTCACACCTCATTCCGCAACAAGTATCGTCCTCAGTTCTACATCCGCACAATGGACTGCACCGGTGAGATCACTCTTCCCGAGGGAACTGAGATGGTAATGCCCGGCGATAACGTTGAGATTACTGTAACTCTGATTTATCCTGTTGCTATTAATGTTGGTCTGCGTTTCGCTATCCGTGAGGGCGGCCGTACAGTAGGTTCAGGTCAGATTACAGCTATTCTTGACTGATAATAAGTTAGAACAGTGTCAGTTCCTCTCTATGGGGGGGGGGGCTGACATTGACTACGGGTGTAGCTCAGTTGGTAGAGCATCGGTCTCCAAAACCGAGTGTCGAGAGTTCGAGCCTTTCCACCCGTGCAAAGAGAAAACAGAATTATGTTTAGGAAATTCATTCAGAATTGTAAGGAATCTTACAAAGAGCTTGTCCATAAGACAACATGGCCTACCGGCAAGGAACTTTCAAGCAGCGCAGTCATCGTTTTAGTTGCTTCCCTGATGATTGCTATTGTGGTATTCCTGATGGATAAATGCTTCGAGGAAATAATGAAATTTATTTATCCCTGATTGGAGAAAATGGCTGAGTTGGAAAAAAAGTGGTATGTTCTTAGGGCTATTAGTGGCAAGGAACTCAAGGTAAAGGAATATCTTGAGGCCGATGTCAGGAATAATGGTCTTGAAGATCAGATTACACAAGTGCTTATTCCCACTGAAAAGGTAGTTCAAATACGTAACGGTAAACGCGTTGTTAAGGAACGCAGTTATTTGCCGGGTTATGTATTGGTAGAGGCTGTCCTTGACGGTGAGATTAAGTTGCGTCTCAGAAATTGTCCCAATGTTTTGGGTTTTCTCGGTGGCATGGACAACCCCACCCCTCTGCGTCCTTCTGAAGTCAGCAGGATATTGGGTTCAGTTGATGAACTCGAAGAGACACAGGAAGAGATCTTTGTCCCCTTCACTGTAGGCGAAACAGTAAAGGTGACTTTCGGACCGTTTTCAGGCTTCAATGGTGTCATTGAAGAGGTTGATAATGCGAAGAAAAAGCTCAAGGTCATGGTCAAGATCTTCGGTCGTAGAACACCTATAGATCTTGGTTTTATGCAAGTGGAGAAACTGTAGGCAGCTGTTACCAAGCTTACATTTGTTCTCCGTATATAGTGTTTACATTTAATTTTTCGGAAAATGGCTAAAGAAGTTGCTGGAATAATCAAATTACAGATTAAAGGAGGCGCTGCAAACCCATCACCTCCCGTCGGTCCCGCTTTGGGTTCTAAGGGGTTGAATATTATGGAGTTTTGCAAACAGTTCAATGCCAGAACCCAGGACCGATCAGGTAAGACTTTGCCGGTGATTATCACCTATTACGGTGACAAATCATTCGACTTTGTCATAAAGACTCCTCCTGTAGCCATCCAGTTACTTGAGGCTTCCAGAGCTAAGGGAGGTTCAGCTGAACCTAACCGCAAGAAGGTTGCTTCAGTAACTAAGGAACAGGTTGCAGCGATTGCGCAGGATAAAATGACTGATCTTAACTGCTTTACGCTTGAGTCGGCCATCTCAATGGTTGCCGGTACAGCAAGGAGCATGGGAATAACAGTTAAGGATTAAACCTGGCATTCACTGAAAAAAGTTTAAAAAAATGGGTAAACTGACAAAAAACCAAAAGAGCGTCGCTTCTATGTTAGAAGCAGACAAGGCATATACCCTCAAGGAGGCATCTCAGTTGGTCAAGGATATTACTACCACTAAGTTTGATGCATCGGTTGACATCGATGTTCGTCTTGGTGTAGATCCCCGTAAGGCTAACCAGATGGTCCGTGGTGTTGTATCTCTTCCTAACGGAACCGGTAAGGCTGTCAGAGTTCTTGCTCTGTGTACACCAGACCAGGAAGATGCCGCTAAGGAAGCAGGTGCTGACTATGTAGGTTTTGAGGAATATATAGAGAAGATCAAAGGTGGTTGGACAGATATCGATGTGATTATCACCCAGCCGGCCCTTATGGGTAAACTTGGTCCTCTAGGACGTATTCTGGGTCCTCGCGGACTCATGCCTAACCCCAAGAGCGGTACTGTAACAATGGATGTTGCCAAGGCTGTCAAAGAGGTCAAACAAGGTAAGATTGATTTCAAAGTTGACAAGACCGGTATCGTCCACGCTTCTATCGGTAAGGTTTCATTCACTGCCGATGCTATAAGAGAGAATGCAAAAGAGTTTATTGATACAATTATCAAACTTAAACCTGCTGCAGCTAAGGGTACTTATATAAAGAGTATTTATCTTTCGAGTACAATGAGTAAGGGTATCAAGATAGATCCCAAGTCATTGGATGAGATCTGATTAATAAACTGAATAGAATATTATGAAGAAAGAGAATAAAGCTTTAATAATAGAGTCCCTGAAGCAGACAATACAGAGCTATCCTGCTCTCTATCTGGTTGATGTAACCGGTCTTAATTCTGTTGCGACAGTTGATTTACGCAGGAAATGCTTCAAGAGTGAAGTTAAGATGATTGTAGTCAAGAACACTCTTCTTCAAAAAGCTTTGGAACAGCTGGATATTGACTATTCACCGCTGTATGGTTCCCTGAAGGGCACAACAGCCCTGATGCTTGCCAATACTGCAAATGTTCCTGCAAAGCTCTTGAAGGATGTCTCTGACAAAAAAACGGGTATTCCGGGCCTCAAGGCTGCTTATGCTGAGGAAAGCTTCTATATTGGAGCTGACCAGCTTGAGACTCTGGTCAATATTAAGAGCAAGAAGGAACTTATTGCCGATATCGTTGCACTTTTGCAATCACCGGCCAAGAATGTCGTTTCTGCTCTTCAGTCTGGTGCAAACACCATCCATGGAGTTTTAAAGACTCTTGGAGAAAAAGAGAACTAATTTAAAAAAGTAACAAACCTATTAAAATTATAAAACAATGGCTGATTTGAAAGCATTAGCAGAACAACTGGTTAACCTTACCGTTAAAGAGGTCAATGAACTTGCAAACATCCTGAAGGATGAATATGGAATTGAACCCGCCGCTGCAGCTGTAGCTGTAGCTGCCGCCGGTCCTGCTGCCGCTGCTGAGGTTGCAGAAGAGAAGTCTTCATTCGACGTATTACTGAAAGGATTTGGTGCAAACAAACTTGCTGTCGTTAAGGCAGTTAAGGAGGCTTGTGGTCTAGGTCTTAAGGAGGCCAAGGATCTTGTTGACGCAGCACCAAGCGTTGTTAAGGAAGGTCTCGCTAAGAACGAAGCAGAGTCGCTGAAGAAGACTCTCGAGGAGGTTGGCGCAGAAGTTGAACTTAAATAATTTAACAGACCTGCAAGGTCAGGTGAATGGTTAAGTAACCCCGAAAGCAGCTTTACAAGGCTGCCTAGGGTACTTAACCTTTTTGTGCGTTAAAATAACAAGTTCCATCTTTTACCTTAATTTATGTCTTCAAACACTGATAACCAAAGAGTTAATTTTGCTTCCGTAAGGAACCCTATGCCCTGTCCCGATTTCCTTGAAGTGCAGTTAAAGTCATTCAAGGATTTCCTTCAGTTGGACACCCCGCCAGAGAAACGCAAGAATGAAGGTCTCTACAAGGTGTTCTCGGAGAACTTTCCGATAGCGGACACCCGAAACAACTTTGTTCTGGAATTTTTGGACTATTACATTGACCCGCCCCGCTATACTATTGAAGAGTGTCTGGAGCATGGTCTGACCTATAGCGTACCCTTGAAGGCAAAGCTGAAACTGTACTGTACCGATCCCGATCATGAGGATTTTGATACGGTCATTCAAGATGTCTATCTTGGTCCCATACCTTATATGACGCACCAGGGTACTTTTATAATTAACGGTGCTGAGCGCGTTGTCGTCTCTCAGCTGCATCGTTCTCCGGGTGTATTCTTCGGACAGAGTATCCATTCAAACGGAACTCCCCTCTATTCGGCACGTGTCATTCCTTTCAAAGGTTCCTGGATTGAGTTTGCCACTGACATTAACAATGTCATGTATGCTTATATCGATCGTAAGAAGAAGCTTCCGGTAACCACATTGCTTCGTGCCATAGGATTTGAATCGGACAAAGATATTGTGGATATCTTTGATTTAGCAGAAGAAGTTAAGGTAAACAAGACTAATCTGAAGAGGTGTATTGGCCGGAAACTGGCTGCACGTGTGCTCAGAACGCGCATCGAAGATTTTGTCGATTCCGATACCGGCGAAGTCGTCTCCATTGAGCGTCATGAAGTCGTTGTGGACCGTGAATCCGAATTGACGGAAGATAACATTGCCGATATACTTGATTCCGGTCTTTCGACCATTTTGCTACATAAGAAGCAGACGAATCAGCTGGACTACTCGATTATTTTTAACACTCTTCAGAAAGACCCCTGCAACTCGGAAAAAGAGGCAGTTCTTTATATTTACCGTCAGTTGCGTAATGCCGATCCTGCCGATGATTCAAGTGCACGTGAGGTTATAAACAACCTCTTCTTCTCGGAGAAACGGTATGATTTAGGCGAAGTTGGCCGTTACAGGGTTAACAAGAAACTTGATCTGACCACAGAGATGAATATAGGTGTGTTGACCAAGGAGGATATTATTGAGATAATAAAATATCTGATTGAACTTGTCAATTCACACGCTGTCGTAGATGATATCGATCACCTCTCAAACCGCCGTGTACGTACTGTTGGCGAGCAACTGTCAAACCAGTTCGCTATAGGTCTTGCCCGTATGGCACGTACCATACGCGAGCGCATGAACGTGCGTGATAACGAGGTGTTCACTCCCACAGACCTGATCAATGCCAAGACTGTTTCAGCCGTTATTAACTCTTTCTTCGGAACCAACGCGCTTTCACAGTTTATGGACCAGACCAATCCTTTGGCTGAAATTACTCATAAGCGTCGTATGTCGGCACTTGGACCCGGTGGCCTGTCACGTGAGCGTGCCGGATTCGAGGTGCGAGACGTACACTACACACACTACGGACGTCTGTGTCCGATAGAGACTCCCGAAGGACCCAACATCGGTCTTATTTCGTCTCTATGTATTTATGCCAAGATCAACGATTTAGGATTTATTGAAACTCCTTATCGCAAGGTTAAGGACAGCCATGTCAACCTCAATAATGACGAGGTAGAATATCTGACAGCCGAAGAAGAGGAGGACAAGATCATTGGTCAGGGTAACGCTCCTTACGATGAGAAGGGTAAGTTTATACGCACCCGTGTCAAGGCACGCTGTGATGCGGATTTCCCGGTAGTTGCGCCAGAAGAGGTTGAACTTATGGACGTCTCTCCTCAGCAGATAGCCTCTATAGCTGCTGCGCTGATCCCGTTCCTTGAGCATGATGACGCCAACCGCGCCCTTATGGGGTCAAATATGATGCGTCAGGCAGTACCTCTTATGCGCACCGAAGTACCTATTGTTGGTACCGGTATCGAGAGACAGTTGGTTGAAGACTCACGCACACAGATAGTTGCCGAGGGCGATGGCGTCGTAACATATGTTGACTCATCATTTATACACATCCTTTATGATCGCACCAGCGATGAGGAATTTGTAAGCTTCGAACCGGCTGAAAAGAGATACAGAATACCTAAGTTCCGTCGTACCAACCAAAACATGACCATTGACCTGCGTCCTATATGTGAAACAGGTCAAAGGGTAAAGGCAGGTGATATATTGACTGAAGGGTATTCGACCCAAAACGGCGAACTGGCTCTTGGCAAGAACCTGCTTGTGGCTTACATGCCTTGGAAGGGTTATAACTATGAAGATGCCATAGTGCTCAACGAGCGTGTTGTGCGCGAAGATATACTTACCTCCATACATGTTGAGGAGTTTATTCTTGAGGTCCGTGAAACAAAACGCGGTTTGGAAGAATTGACTTCCGATATACCCAATGTCAGCGAGGATGCTACCAAGGATCTCGATGAGAACGGTATCATCCGCATAGGTGCACATGTCGAGCCGGGTGATATACTGATAGGAAAGATCACACCTAAGGGTGAATCGGATCCTTCACCTGAGGAGAAACTTTTGCGTGCCATATTCGGTGACAAGGCCGGTGACGTTAAGGATGCCTCTCTAAAGGCCTCGCCTTCACTCAGTGGTGTTGTTATTGACAAGAAGCTTTTCTCGCGTGCTATCAAAACCCGCAGTTCGAAGATGGCTGACAAGGCCAAACTGCCTAAGATTGATGCCGAATTCGAGGAGAAGGTTTCCGAACTGAAAGAGATACTCGTAAACAAGCTCCTGACTTTGACGGAGAAGAAGACTTCACAAGGTGTTTTCGACCTTCTGGGTGCAGAAGTCATTACAAAGGGACAACGCTTTACAAAACAGATTCTCGAATCGCTTGAATACTCTTCAATCCAGTCAGATTGTTGGACTACCGATGAGCGTACTAACGACCTTGTTTCCAAGCTGATTGTCAACTATCTGCACAAATATAAGGAGTACGACGCTGAAAACAAACGTAACAAGCTTGCTTTGACTATAGGTGATGAACTGCCTTCGGGTATCATCCAGATGGCAAAGGTTTATGTGGCCAAAAAACGCAAGATAGGTGTAGGAGACAAGATGGCCGGTCGCCACGGCAACAAAGGTATCGTGTCGCGGGTGGTTAAACAGGAGGACATGCCGTTCCTCGCTGACGGTACTCCCGTAGACATTGTCTTGAATCCGCTGGGTGTGCCTTCACGTATGAACATAGGTCAGATATTTGAGACAGTTCTCGGCCATGCCGGCCGTGAGCTCGGCGTCAAGTTCGCAAGTCCCATATTTGACGGCGCTTCCATTGATGATTTGAATGAATGGACCGATAGGGCTGCTCTGCCCCGCTACGGTAAGACACAGCTTTATGATGGCGGCACAGGTGAACCGTTTGATCAGTGTGCAACAGTAGGCGTTACCTATATGCTTAAGCTTGGTCATATGGTCGAGGATAAGATGCACGCCCGTTCAATAGGTCCGTACTCTCTTATCACTCAGCAGCCGCTTGGCGGTAAGGCCCAGTTCGGCGGTCAGCGTTTCGGTGAAATGGAGGTTTGGGCCCTTGAGGCATTCGGTGCATCGCACGTGCTGCAGGAGATACTGACTATCAAGTCCGATGACGTGACTGGCCGTTCAAAGGCTTATGAGGCAATTGTTAAAGGTGATCCGATGCCCACTCCGGGCATACCTGAATCGTTGAACGTACTTATACATGAGTTACGCGGTTTGGGACTTAGCATCAGTCTTGAGTAATTACCATTTAAAAAGTAAAAAGCAATGGCTTTCAAAAAAGATACAAAGATAAAAAGCAATTTCTCGAAGATTACTATCAGTCTGGCATCACCAGAAGAGATTTTGACAAACTCAAACGGTGAGGTCGTCAAGCCTGAAACCATAAATTATCGCACATATAAACCCGAACGTGACGGTCTGTTCTGCGAGCGCATATTCGGTCCTGTCAAGGATTATGAGTGCCACTGCGGAAAATATAAGAGAATCCGTTATAAGGGTATTGTATGCGAGCGTTGCGGTGTTGAGGTTACCGAGAAGAAGGTGCGCCGTGAGCGCATGGGACACATCCAGCTAGTGGTTCCGGTGGCTCATATTTGGTATTTCCGTACACTTCCCAACAAGATAGGCTATTTGCTGGGTATTCCTACCAAGCAACTTGATTCCATTATATACTATGAGCGTTATGTTGTCATCAATCCCGGCGTGTGGAAATCGGAAGATGCCCTAGGCAGCACCCGTCTGGATCTTCTCTCTGAGGAGGAGTATCTTGACATTCTTGACAAGCTTCCCAAGGAGAATCATATGCTTGATGACAGCGACCCTGATAAGTTTGTTGCCAAGATGGGTGCTGAGGCTGTTTATGATCTTTTGGCCGGTCTTGATCTTGACAAACTCTCATACGAGTTACGCGCCCGTGCCAGTAGCGATCAGTCTATGCAGCGTAAGACAGAGGCTTTGAAACGCCTTCAGGTTGTAGAGTCATTCCGTTCGTCACGGGAGCTGAACCGTCCCGAATGGATGATTCTCAAGGTGATTCCGGTAACTCCTCCTGAACTCCGTCCTCTGGTCCCTCTGGATGGCGGACGTTTTGCCACATCCGACCTGAACGATCTCTACAGAAGGGTTATAATACGTAATAACCGTCTTAAGAGACTTATTGAGATTAAGGCTCCTGCGGTTATTCTGGGTAATGAGAAACGTATGTTACAGGAGGCCGTTGACAGTCTGTTTGACAACAGCCGCAAGGCCAGTGCCGTGAAATCGGAAGCCAACCGTCCTCTTAAGTCACTCTCCGATTCACTCAAGGGTAAACAGGGACGTTTCCGTCAGAATCTTCTCGGTAAGCGTGTTGACTACTCTGCACGTTCCGTAATCGTGGTCGGTCCTGAGCTTAAGATGGGCGAGTGCGGTATTCCCAAGCTTATGGCTGCCGAGCTCTATAAGCCCTTCATTATACGCAAGCTCATTGAACGTGGTATTGTCAAGACTGTAAAGTCTGCAAAAAAGATAGTTGACCGTAAAGATCCCATAGTTTGGGATATTCTGGAATATGTGATGAAGGGACATCCTGTTCTGTTGAACCGTGCTCCCACACTGCACCGTCTGGGTATTCAGGCATTCCAGCCCAAAATGATTGAGGGTAAGGCAATTCAGTTACATCCACTTTCATGTACCGCTTTCAATGCCGACTTTGACGGTGACCAGATGGCTGTACATCTTCCGCTTGGCAATGAGGCAATAGTTGAGGCTCAGATACTTATGCTGCAGTCTCATAACATTCTGAATCCCGCCAATGGTGCGCCTATTACCGTGCCTTCACAGGATATGGTCCTTGGTCTCTATTACATTACCAAGTTGCGTAAAGGCGCTAAGGGCGAAGGCCTTGTCTTTTACGGACCGGAAGAGGCTCTTATTGCCTATAACGAGGGAAAAGTTGAAATCCATGCAATTGTCAAGGTAAAGGTCAATGACATTGACGAACAAGGTAAACCTATAACCCATTTGGTAGAGACATCGGTTGGTCGCGTTATCGTCAACGAGATAATTCCCGATGAGGTAGGTTATATCAATCAGCTGATCTCAAAGAAGACACTGCGTGACCTTATTGCCGATGTCATAAAGAAGGTGGGTGTGGCCCGCGCATGTGAGTTCCTCGATGGAATCAAGGATCTTGGTTACCAGATGGCTTTCCAGGGAGGTCTCTCATTCAACCTGAGCGACATTATCGTACCTGATGAAAAGGAGCAGCTTGTGAACAGGGGTAACGAAGAGGTCGAGGCCATTACGGCAGAGTATAACATGGGTCTTATAACCGATAACGAACGTTACAACAAAGTTATTGACGTTTGGACACATGTAAACGAAGACCTGTCAAAGGTGTTGATGAAGACCATCTCATCGGATGATCAGGGTTTCAACTCCGTCTATATGATGCTTGATTCTGGTGCCCGTGGATCTAAGGAGCAGATTCGTCAACTTTCAGGTATGCGCGGTCTTATGGCCAAACCGCAGAAGGCCGGTGCCGAAGGTGCTCAGATTATTGAAAACCCGATTCTTTCAAACTTCAAGGAGGGCCTTTCCGTATTGGAATATTTCATCTCTACACACGGCGCCCGAAAGGGTCTGGCCGATACTGCTCTTAAGACAGCCGATGCAGGTTATCTGACACGTCGCCTGGTTGACGTATCACATGATGTTATTATTACCGAGGAGGACTGCGGTACATTGCGCGGTCTTGTTTGTGCAGCCTTGAAGGAGAACGAGGAGATTGTCGCTTCGCTTTACGAGCGCATATTGGGTCGTGTATCGGTTCATGATGTCATACATCCTACGACCGGTGAGATTCTGGTTGCTACCGGTGAAGAGATAACCGAGGAGATTGCTGCTAAAATTGATCAATCCCCGATTGAAAGTGTTGAGATACGTTCGGTGCTCACCTGCGAAAGCAAGCACGGTGTTTGTGCCAAGTGTTATGGACGCAATCTGGCAACAGGCCGTCTGGTAGAAAAAGGAGAGGCGGTGGGCGTTATCGCCGCCCAGTCGATTGGCGAGCCCGGTACTCAGTTGACACTGCGAACTTTCCATGCCGGTGGTACGGCATCAAATATTGCCGCCAACTCACGTCTGACAGCCCGATATGATTGTCGGGTTGAGTTTGAGGAGGTTCGTACCGTTGATATCGATAACACTGCTACGGCCGGAGGAGCAAACAAAACTCCGTACCGTATTGTGGTAGGCCGTTTGGGTGAAGTAAAGTTTATTGATCAAAATACGGGAATTACGCTTTCAACGCAAAACCTCCCTTATGGCTCTAAGCTCTATTTATCAGGTGGTGATGTTGTCAAGAAGGGTGATTTGATTGCCGAATGGGATCCTTTCAATGCCATTATCATAACCGAGGATTCGGGAACACTAAAGCTTCAAGATGTCATTGAAGGTGTAACTTATAAGATAGAGTCTGATGAATCTACCGGTCTTGAAGAGATCATAATCGTTGAGACCAAGGATAAGACCAGGATCCCTACTGCCGACATTGTTGATGCAAAAGGCAATATACTTCGTTCATACAACCTGCCGGTGGGTGGTCATGTCGTGGCAAAGGATGGTCAGAAACTTGTTGCCGGCGATATAATAGTGAAGATTCCACGTGTTCAGGGCAAAACCGGTGATATAACCGGCGGTCTGCCCCGTGTCACAGAACTCTTTGAGGCTCGTAATCCGTCTAATCCTGCCGTGGTTTCCGAAATTGATGGAACTGTCCGCATGGGTAGGATAAAGCGGGGCAACCGTGAGATATCGGTAATCTCCCGTACAGGCGACGAAAAGAAGTACTTAGTAGCTCTTTCCAAGCAGATTCTTGTTCAGGAGGGCGATTTTGTACGTGCGGGTACCCCTCTCTCTGACGGTGCTGTAACCCCGGCCGACATACTTACCATCAAAGGTCCAACAGCTGTTCAGGAGTATATTGTTAATGAGGTTCAGGATGTATATCGCTTGCAGGGTGTGAAGATCAATGATAAGCACTTTGAGATTATTGTTCGCCAGATGATGCGTAAGGTTGAGATAGGTGAACCGGGTGACACCCGATTCCTTGAACAGCAGGTCGTTGATAAACTGGAGTTCATGGAGGAGAATGACCGTATATGGGGTAAGAAGGTGGTAACAGATACGGGTGATTCTGAGAATATGTCCGTTGGTCAGATTGTCACAGCACGCAAACTTCGTGATGAAAATTCAATACTCAAACGCAAAGACCTTCGCCTGGTAGAGGTACGTGATGCCATACCGGCAACCTCAACTCAGGTACTTCAGGGAATAACTCGTGCCGCACTGGCTACGCAAAGCTTCATGTCGGCCGCATCGTTCCAAGAGACCACTAAGGTTCTCAATGAGGCTGCGATAAACGGTAAGACCGACTATCTGAAGGGAATGAAGGAGAATGTGATATGCGGACATTTGATTCCTGCAGGAACAGGTCTTCGTGAGTTTGATAAAATAATTGTCGGTGACAGGGAGGAGTATGAACTTCTTCAAGCTTCAAGAGGCACAATCTCCGACTTTGAACTTCCTCAAAAGAATATTGATTAAACTTGATATTTAGAAAGAGGGGGTGAGAAACTTTAATCTCATCCCCTCTTTTTTTATACGTTAGGAAGAGTGGTCCCCTTAATTTTCCTATAAATATCGAGTGCATAGACATCGGTCATACCACTGATATAATCGAGAACGGCAAGAATACGCGTGTAAATATCATTGGCATTAATCTCATATTGGCTTGATACGCGGTTAATAAGCAGTTTGGAATACTCTCTTTCAGGATACAGTACAGCCTCTATCATCAGGTCAAGCAGAGTACTGATTATGCGAAATCCGGCAAGCTCTACCTCAAGCACGTCTTTTGATTGATATATTCTCTCTACTGAAAGTTTGTAGCATTTTATATATTCCTTCTTGGGCCTGTCGCTGATATGCTTTATAAGCGAACCGTTGAACCGACCTTCAAGAATATCCTTTTCATTCTCAAGGAAGACGCGTGTACATTCGTCTATAAGAAGTCCTATCAGTTTCGATCTCAGATATGATACCTGCTCATTACTGTCGCCAATCATTCTTATTATACTCTTTGCGTGCTCTTTATCCTCATCGGAGAGGAAATCGAGCATAAGCGATTTCGTTTCAACTGTGGAGAGCAGTTTTAGTTTATGTGCATCTTCAATGTCCATAAGCAGATAACAGATGTCGTCGGCCGCTTCAACCAGATAAACCAAAGGATAGCGGACAAAATGGAGCGGTTCTCCCGGTTTTGAAAGTCGTATTATCCCCAATTCATCGGCGATTTTTTCGAACAGAGGTGCTTCACTCTCAAAAAAACCGAATTTGTGTTTGCCGTTTGCCAGAATTGAGGAATAGGGGTATTTTACAATTGAGGCAAGTGTCGAATATGTCATAGCGAAACCGCCTTTTCTACGACCCAAAAACTGATGTGCAAGCAGGCGGAAGGCGTTGGCATTACCTTCAAAATTGATGATATCGGTCCATTGGCATGGATTATCTATAAAGTACTTTCGTAGAGAAGCTCCTTTTCCATCGGTGAAATAGGCAGAAATAGCCTTTTCTCCGGAATGGCCGAATGGAGGGTTCCCCATGTCGTGCGCCAGACATGCCGCCGAAACGATATTACCTATTTCATTCAGATTGAAAGGTTCCAGATGCGGTCGTTCCTGCAGTATTTGCCGGGCTACGTTGTTACCCAGTGAACGTCCTACACATGCAACTTCAAGGCTATGTGTTAAGCGGTTGTGCACGAATACGCTTCCGGGCAGAGGAAACACCTGTGTCTTGTTCTGCAGTCGCCTGAATGGGGCGGAGAAAATAAGTCTGTCATAGTCCCTGAGAAAGTCCGAACGGTCATCTCTGTGTCTTGAGTCGATATCTTCCATTCCCAGGCGTTTGCTTGATATAAGTCTTTCCCAATCCATCTGTTTCATCTCTTTTGTTTCAAATTTAGTGGTTTTTCACAGCTTTTCTACCTTTATTGGCAGTATATTTACTAATTTCGCTGACAAAAAGAGATGAAGATATGAAAGTAAGGATAATTAACCGTTCGCATCATCAGTTGCCTGAATATGCGACACCTTCATCGGCCGGCATGGACCTGCGCGCCAACCTTGAGGAACCGATAGTGCTCAAACCGTTTGAACGCAGACTGATCCCCACCGGTCTGTTCATCTCTCTTCCTGTCGGATTTGAAGCTCAGGTACGTCCCCGTAGTGGTTTGGCAATTAAAAAAGGCATTACCGTGCTGAATTCTCCGGGAACTATCGATGCCGATTACCGTGGTGAGATAGGAGTTATTATGATCAATCTCTCTCAGGATGATTTCACGGTCAAAGACGGAGAACGTATAGCACAGATGGTAATCACAAGTCACGAGCGCGTACAGTGGGAGAGTGTGGAGACTCTTGATGATACTCAGCGTGGAGCAGGCGGATTCGGCCATAGCGGTATATAAACAGTGCAATAAGATATGAGCGGACGTGTATCACGATTGTTTCTGCTGTTAAGCCTCTCTGTGATAATTTCATGCAGCAGCGTGTCAGGACTATTCCGAAAAGATAGCTCTCCGGATTCCTCCGTCTATGACAGATATGCCTCCAGATATTTTTATATGGAAGGTGTACTGAAGTCAAATGAAGGGAAGTATGATGCTGGAATGGATTTGACGAGTCATGCTTTACAGCTTGATACCTTATCTTCTGCAGCATATTACAATATGGCACAATATTTTCTGGCGACTGGCAATGTAGATAAATCCGAGCAATTTTTAAAAAGGGCTATAAACATGGAGCCCGAAAACTATTGGTATCAACACTTTCTTGCTACAGTCTATATTGCGCGTCGCAAGACAGCTGAAGCCATCAGTCAGTACGAACAGATGATGGTCAGGTTTCCCGGACGTTCGGAGCTGCTGATTGTGTTGGCCAACCTTTATGATGAGACGGGACAATATGAAAAAGAGTTAAGGCTGCTTGAACGATATGCACGTCTTGAGGATGTAGAGGAAGAACTTAAGGGAAGGCGTTTCCTTTGTTATCTGTTTTTGAACGAGATGGATTCTGCCTATTACGAAGTCGATAATCCCGGCCAAATGATAAGGCTCCTGCTGGAAGGTGTTGCCAATATTTCGGGTGTAGAGACTGTTCTTAAGTTCAGCAGTACAGTTGCCAAGCATCGGCCGGATATCTATGAACCCTACTATTATTCTGCTATAATCCATAATATAAAGGATGATACGGCCAAGGTGTTCAGTACACTGGATGAGGGTATTGGTAAAGTTTCCGACAGAGACGGAATAGCACAGTTGTATAGTCTTAAAGGGCAGTTCTACTATAGCAATGGAATGACGGATCAGGCTTTTATCTGCTATGATTCGGCGTTGGTCTATAATCCCGATGAAACTGTCTCTCTTAACAATTATGCATATTTTCTTTCACTTCAGGGAAAGAATCTTGAACAGGCTCTTGCCATGAGTGCCAGAACCCTTGAAAAAGAACCTCTTAATGCCACATATCTTGACACTTATGCATGGATCCTTTTCAAGCTGCAGCGATATGAAGAGGCTCTTTCCTATCTGGAAAAAGCTTTGCGTTATATTGATGAAGATAATGCTGATATTTATGAACATTATGGAGACGTCCTTTATATGTGTGGTGAGAAGGAAAAGGCGTTGGAAAACTGGCATCGTGCTGTTCAGCTAAATAGTGAATCCACAACGATTGAACGTAAAATAAAGGAAGAAAAATATCTCGAATGAAGAGACAACTGTTGTTTGTTACATTGATTTCCGTATTCCTGCTTTCGTCTCTGACAGGCTGTCGGTCTATAAGGACTACCCGTAAACCGACCGTTGAAACCGCTGACGTCTATCAGGAACTGTTAAGTTCTCTTGCGGCCGAACCTTCGGCTACTGAACTTACCGCAAGGGTTTCATTCAATCTCTCAGGACGAAAGGCGACCGGACAAATACGGATGCGTCGTGACCGTTCTGTCCAGATTGGCATAAGCGTACTTGGCCTTCTTGAGGTTGCGCGTGTGGAATTCCTTCCCGATAAGGTTGTGGTGATGGATCGGACATCAAACCGTTATGCGGTATGTCATTATGCAGATCTTCCCTTGCGGAATGAGCTTGGATTGGATTTCAATGTAATTCAGGCTATTCTTTGGAACCGGATTTTTTCACCGGGAGTTCCTCCCGATGAGATTTTGAGTAATATAGTGCTCAATGAGACCAAAGCTCTGGACGGTTCACCAATCCTGCGTGACAGAGGTTACGGATATCTTTTTACGGTTGACAGGAACAATCGTCTTTCAATAACATCGAATACGGTGGCAGGCAGAGGAATTTCTGTCGGTTATTCCGATTTTAAAACTATTTCAAAGGGGTTTGACTACCCTATGACATTCTATGTGCAGATAGCTGCAACAAATGCTGTTTCGGCAACATTATCATTTTCGTCCGTATCGACCGAAAAGGGTTCTTGGCCGGATGAGACCGGAATAACCTCCCGTATGGAGAGAGTATCGATTGAGGAGTTGGTTGAATCACTGGAGTTATGAAAATTATGAAAAGATTTCCGTTTACATTGTTCGTGTTACTTTGTATGTCACCGGCTGCCGGTCAGGTCGCTTCATCCATAGAGAATATGCGCAGGGAGCGTGCCGAAATGGAGAGACAGATTGCTGAACAGGAAAAGGTGCTTATCACAACCGAAGGGACTATCTCTAGTCGTGTTGCAGGCTTGAATGCCATCACAGCCAGATTGAAAGAGCGCACTAAACTTCTTGAACAGACGCGTCTTGAGATAGGCGAACTTGACAGGGAGAATGCCAGGTTGCAAAAAGAGATTGAGGTCTTACAGATTGAGTATGACAGGTGTCGTGACCAATACGCCGATGCATGCCGTTTCTATCAAAGACAGAACAAGAGCTTCAACGTTTTCACTTTCATGTTGTCGGCCGAGACTTTCCGACAATTGGGTCGCAGAATACGATATGTCAGCGAATATAGTAATTCCTTAAAAGAACTTGCCGATGGAATCGTTGAAAAAAGAGATACGCTCGAAGACAGAAAAGCTCGTGTTGACAGTTTAAAGAGTGAAAAACTGATTATTCAGTCAATCCAGAAAGAGAACGAGGCAGCCTTAAAGAAGGAGGAACAGGAACAGAAACAACTTATTGACAGATTAAAAAATCAGCAATCGGCACTGAAAAGAGAGATTGCTGCCAAACAAAAGAGAATGGACCAGCTTTCCGCGGAGATAGACCGTCAGATAGAATTGGCGTTAAAGACCGACGAAATTCCCACAGGTGAGAAAAGAGAACAACCGGCTCAGGATATAAGACTGACCGGCAGTTTTGAAAGTAATAGAGGGCGACTTCCCATGCCGATAACAGGACCTTATTTGGTTGTGGGCGAATACGGAGTTCATAATGTAGCCGGTATGAAAGATGTAAAACAGAACAATCTCGGATTGGACATACAGGGTAACATGGGAGCACAGGCACGTGCCGTATTTGACGGTACGGTCTCGTCCATATTTCAGCAGGGTAAGGGGCAAATAGGTGTTCTCATACGTCACGGTTCGTATATTTCAGTATATTGCAATTTAAGCGACACACGTTTGAAGACCGGAGCTAAAGTTAAGACAGGCGATGCCATTGGAAACATCCAGACATCGGAAGATGGGAATCCAATACTCCATTTCCAGTTACACAAGGAGAGTACCCGCCTGAACCCTTCCCTTTGGTTGAAGAGGTGAATTATTTGCATTAACTTTGCATAAAAACATTCAAGATGATAACAGCAGAACAATTGAAAGATGTAATTGACCGTACGGAAGCTTTGAAACACTATCTGAACATTGACTCCAAACTAATACAGGTTGAAGAGGAACAGTTGCGTACACAGGCTCCGGGTTTCTGGGATGATCCGAAGAAGGCCGAAATACAGATGAAGAAGGTCAAGAGCCTGCAGGGATGGATTGACGGTTATAATGAGGTCAAGGAATTGTCTGATGAGCTATCTCTGGCAATGGAGTTTTACAGAGAGGAATTGGTCTCCGAACAGGAGGTCGATGAGATTTACAATCGGGCTGTTTCATCGATAGAATCGCTTGAATTGAAGAATATGCTTCGTGAGGAGGCAGATCAGATGGATTGTGTTCTCAAGATCAATTCGGGTGCCGGAGGCACTGAAAGTCAGGATTGGGCACAGATGCTCATGCGTATGTATATGCGATGGGGCGAAAACAACAATTACAAAGTAACAGTTGCAAACATTCAGGATGGCGACGAAGCGGGGATCAAACAGGTCACCCTTGAAATAGAGGGTCCCTATGCTTACGGATATCTCAAAGGCGAGAATGGGGTGCACAGACTTGTGAGAGTTTCACCGTATAATGCCCAGGGCAAACGCATGACCTCATTTGCCAGCGTTTTTGTCACTCCTTTAATTGACGATTCCATCGAGGTTGACATCAATCCCGCACTTATGAGCTGGGACACTTTTAGAAGTGGTGGAGCAGGTGGGCAGAATGTGAACAAGGTCGAATCGGGAGTCCGTCTGCGTTATCAGTTCAAAGATCCTTATACCGGAGTTGAAGAGGAGATCCTGATTGAGAACACCGAGACCCGCGATCAGCCCAAGAACAAGGAGCGGGCTCTGCAGCACCTGCGTTCCATTCTTTATGATAAGGAGCTCCAGCATCGCCTTGCCGAACAGGAGAAGATAGAGGCAGGCAAGAAAAAGATAGAGTGGGGTTCACAGATAAGATCTTATGTTTTTGATGACCGCCGGGTCAAGGATCACCGTACGGGGCATCAGACATCAAATGTGACAGGTGTCATGGATGGATATATTGACGAGTTCATTAAGTCCTATCTTATGTCATTCGCCCGATCCAGGGAACAGTAATATTTGTGACATTTTTTTATTTTAAATTCAGATAAATCTTAATATCATGGCAGTTGAAATTGAACGTAAATTTCTTGTTAAAGACGCATCGTACAGGAATTTGGCATTCAGACATTATGAGATCCGTCAAGGCTATATTGCCAATGAAGACGGTCGTTCGGTACGTGTGCGCATAACCGACAATGAGGCGGTTCTGACCATTAAGGGTCCCTCCGACAGCCGTGGCATGAGCCGGTACGAATGGAGTCAATTGATCTCTGTTGAGGATGCTTTGGAACTTTTTAAACTTCACCGGAACGGATGCATTGAAAAAAGGCGCTATCTCGTCCATTCAGGACCTCATGTCTTTGAGGTAGATGAATTCTATGGTGATAATGAGGGGCTTGTTATTGCCGAGGTTGAACTGAACTCGGAAGATGAGGTTTTCGAAAAACCTGATTTCATCGGCAAAGAGGTGACAGGTGATGACCGTTATTATAACGTAAATTTGGCTGTCAATCCCTTCAAGAACTGGAAAAAGGGCTAGTCGGGATCACCGTTTCCGTAAAAAAGACTTCGTCAGGACCCATCCTGTAGCTGCGCCTGCAAGAACTCCTACGGCATCGGCTATAAAATCGCCCCAGTCTCCACCGCGGTAAACCGTCATAGTTGACTGTGCGATTTCCATCAGACCTCCCAGCATTATGGGAAGCAGAATGACGACTAGAATATGTAGTTTTGAATAGGGCTCCTTATGGCGACGCACATATTCAATCCAGATTACCAGTTCCAGACCACCGTACATGCAGAAATGGGCGATTTTATCAATAAATCTTATATCGTCTATTTTCGTTTCGGGTGGGTTGAAAAGCGAGAGGAAAATGATCGCTACAGTTATCAGGATTGACAGCGGGTATGTTTTGAAAAAACGTTTCATGTTTCAAATTTAATCATAATACCATATCAACATGCCAAAAGACATTTTTTATTTCAGTCGCTCGGACAGAATTGCCACGGTTTTTCTGCTTGCAGTCATAGTCATCACCACTGCTTTGAGATTATTTCTGAAAAGCCCGGAGCCTCTTTCCGATTCCGGCATGCCGGCCGATTCGCTCTTAATTCTGCCGGTTATGGAACAGCAGGCCAAAAAAGCGGTTAGGGAGACTCCTAAAACAGAAACAGATCGAAACAGGTCAGGTCCCAACAGGTATGTTTCCACTCCTGCTTACGAGCGGAGAACCGAACCGGCAAGACAACAAACTTACAACAGAAGAACCGAATCTGTACAATACCAATATTCCGAACGGAAAAATGAACCGTCAAGGCAACAAACTGACGATGGGAGCGCGGATACTACCTACACACCCCAGCTACGCTATCCTGTAAAGCATCGTCCGGATTCACCGGTTGACCTGAATCATGTCGATACGACCGGACTTATGTCATTGCCGGGTATCGGACCGTGGTATGCTTCAAGAATAGTTGAATATAGGGAGAGGTTAGGCGGCTACATATCTGTAAACCAGCTTGCCGAGATAGAGGGATTGCCCGATTCCGTTTTGCAGTGGTTCATGGTGAGCGATACGTTTTGCATACGGACGGTAGCGGTCAACAGCGAGACATTGACCGGTTTGAGAAGACATCCCTATATCAATTTCTATCAGGCAAGAGCTATAATCGAATTGAGAAATCAGCATGGCAACCTAAAAGGTCCCGAGCGGTTCTCTCTGCTTGAAGAGTTCTCCGATCAGGACCTTAAGCGGCTTAAGCCCTATTTAAGCTATGAATAAGTCAATAATTGGCCAGCTTTTTGATTATCATGGGAATTTCGGAGTTGTCAATCTGGCCTGTAAAGTTTTCGGCTCCGACACCAATTGCAAATATGGGTACGTAGCTGGCTGAGTGGCATCCTGCTCCGAAATGGATATGGGCTGCATCGGTCATTATGCTGACAGCCTCATTGGTCAACCTGCTGAATCTTAGATAATTGCTTCCTCTGAGTTCACCGGGACCCATTCCAAAAGTCTCAACGTAGGTGTTACGCAGACGGTCCGTCTGCTGATTTGTAAGTTCTACCTTATCCCAGAATCCGAATTGCTGCTTAAGCTCCTCTTCAAACTCATCCCATGTCAGGATCTCTCCTGTCTCCCGTACTTTATTATCAAGATGTGAGATGAATGCGCCCTTGCTCATCTTTTGATGTTGCAGGACCTTCATATTTATCTTATACTCTCCGTTGGTGAGCGCCAGAGCGCCTGTCTCATGGTCAGCGGTAATGATGATCAGAGTCTCTTTTTTGTGTTTGAGATAGAAGTCATAGGCCACTTTTACGGCATTGTCAAAATCAAGCATCTCCTGAATTAAGGTTCCAGGATCGTTATCGTGACATGCCTGATCAATGCGACCGCCCTCCATCATCATGAAGAAGCCCTTTTTAGGCTCTTTCATCATAAAATCAATCGCGGCTTCAGTTATATCCGCCAATGACAAATCACCCTCTTTCCTGTCGATTGCGTATGAGAGATTTTTGATATCGGGACTCTTGTCTAGCAGCAGTATCTTGTCGGCACTTTTTGCCTTGGATTTGTAATCATCGTATCCACGTGATATGGTATATCCTGCCTCTTCAGCCTGAATATAATTATTGCTGTTGCCGACAGATGGCGTTTGAAAATCGCCACCTCCAAAAAACTCGAAACCGGATTGGCTTAACTGTTTACCTATCTCATTATAGTTGTTGCGATTTGAGGTGTGTCCGTAGAACGAGGCCGGTGTTGCATGGTCTATGTTCACCGTTGTGCCTATTGCTACTCTCACCCCTTTTTTATGTGCCATTTCAGCGATGGATTCAGTGGGTGTGGTCATATCCGGAAGCATACCCAGAACACCGTTGTCTGTCTTTTGACCTGTGGCAAGAGCTGTGCCGGCTGCCGAGCTGTCGGTAACATAACTGCTGGCGGAATAGGTCAAAGAAAGACCGGTATAGGGAAATTCCGTAAAACAGAGATTTTTTATTCCATAAAAACCTTCGACATCAGCAAGGTAATATTGGGTTCCAATAACCTGGTTCGTACCCATGCCGTCTCCAATAAAATAAAACACATATTTCGGTCCCTTCTTGGCGCCGGCTGACAGTACTATAAACAGAGCTGTCAAAAATATTACAATTTTTCTTTTCATAACTTTGATGTTTTTTAATCGTTAACCTGATTTTTCTCCCATTTAACTTGACAAGCGTGATGAAAGACTTTTGTTATTGTTATTTATCTGATTATTTCCATTGAGATAATTCTGATGTCTCTGATTGGGCGGTCATTTACATCGGTGGAAGCTCTTTGTATCTTGTCAACCACCTTCATGCCTTCAGTAACTTCACCGAAAACCGTGTATTGGTTGTCAAGGAAGGGAGTTCCTCCTTCGGAAGTGTAAACTGAAAGTTGTTCAGGGGTAAATTCAAATTTTTCTTTCCGGGCCATTATCTCTTCAGTTTTGGCAACCAATTCATTTTGAAGCCTGATCAGTCCGTCTGTGTCACCAGCATTCTGCATAGCCATTATCGAATCCCCGTTCTGGGCACAAAGGCGGTCGAAAACACCCTGGGCTTCGTTTTTAGACATATTCTCTTCCATTTCCCGCAGCTCTCTTGAAGAGTATTTTTTACCCGTCACAATATAGAATTGCGAACCTGATGATTCACGTTCGGGATTGGCCTGATCGGGTTTGCGTGCGGCGCTTAAAGCTCCCTTTTTATGAAAATGTTTGGGATAGACGAATTCTGCTTGAATGGTATATCCGGGATCGCCTGAACCTAATTGAGTAAACCTGGGAGCCGATTTTGAGTTCGGATCTCCTGCTTGAATCATAAAATCACGTATTACACGATGGAACAGAATTTCATCATAAAACTTCTCTTCAACAAGCTTGATAAAATTGTCCCTGTGCAATGGGGTGTCGTTGAAGAGTCTTAAGGTGATGTCTCCTTCTGTTGTTTTAATCAGAACTTTTGTCTCTGTGTCAGAATTTTGAGTCGGAGCGGCGGAATTGGCATTTCCGTCGCTTAAATTGAGGGTTGTCAGCATTATTATTAGACTAATTAATCTGTATTTCATGCAATTAACTTTCGAAGTTAAAGTTAATGGGTTCCAAAAGTTCCAAAGGTAGCAATAATTATTCAATAAATACTGTTTGACAATTCACGATATCCGCTTGTCATACATTGAAGAGATTTTATCAAACATTTTTTTCTTATCTTTGATAAGTTTTATTTTTGTGACAGGCTCAATACTTTTTTGTGTTTTTTGTTTTGCCTATTCCCGGAAATAGATGATATATAACTTTTAATATAATGAATAAGAAAATTGCTGTAGCCGGAACCGGTTATGTAGGGCTTTCCATGGCTGTATTGCTTGCGCAAAAGAACCATGTAACAGCGGTTGACATAGTAAAAGATAAGATTGACCTTATAAACAGCCGCCGTTCGCCCATACAGGATGACTATATCGAAAAATATCTGGCCGAAAAGAAGCTAGATCTGACTGCGACACTTGACGGTGAAATGGCATATTCCGATGCTGATTTTGTGGTGATAGCCACACCTACCAATTACGACAGTAAGAAGAACTTTTTTGATACCACTCATGTCGAGGAGGTGATAGACTATGTGCTCAGAGTAAATCCCGATGCCGTAATGGTCATCAAATCAACGATTCCGGTAGGCTACACGGAGAATGTCCGTAAAAAGTTCAGCTACAGCAAACCTCTGCCCGACGGTACTGTGAAGACGGTTAAGCCCAATATTATTTTTGCGCCGGAGTTTTTGCGTGAGAGCAAGGCTCTTTACGACAATCTCTATCCCTCCCGGATCATCGTTGGATTCGATAAAAACGAACCCCATCTTGAGGAGGCTGCCCATCTTTTTGCACAACTGTTGCAGGAGGGGGCCATCAAAGAGAACATTGACACGCTATATATGGGAACCACCGAGGCCGAGGCTGTAAAACTGTTTGCCAATACCTATCTGGCTCTGCGAGTAAGCTTCTTCAATGAACTTGACACATACGCCGAGATAAAGGGACTTGACACCCGCTCCATAATAGACGGAGTCGGTCTGGACCCCAGAATAGGCAGTCACTATAACAATCCCTCATTCGGTTACGGCGGCTACTGCCTGCCAAAGGACACCAAGCAACTGCTTGCCAATTACGACGATGTGCCCGAGAATCTGATTCAGGCCATAGTTGACAGCAATCGCACCCGCAAGGATTTCATTGCTGACCGCGTGCTTGAAAAAGCCGGTTACTATACGGCTAACAGCGCGTGGGACGAGGCATCGGAGAGGGAGGTAACGGTGGGAGTCTTTCGTCTGACCATGAAGTCCCGCTCGGATAATTTCCGCCAAAGTTCAACTCAGGGTGTGATGAAGCGCATGAAGGCCAGGGGAGCCAGTGTGATTGTATATGAGCCGGTCCTGAAAGACGGTGAAACGTTCTTTGGGAGCAAGGTGGTAAACGACCTGGATGAATTTAAACGTCGCAGCGATTATATCATTGCAAACCGCTATGACTCCTGTCTGGACGATGTAAAAGAGAAGGTCTATACCCGCGACCTCTTCCGTCGGGATTAATATGTTTTGTTGCAAAAAAACTCAGTTCATCGGCTTTTCTGTCTATTTATTACAAATCGTTTAGGTCGATTCCCAGTGCCCTTCGAAGCAGTTCTTCGTCATCGGGATTGTCAATTTGCATGCCCGATGTGATTTCAAGTGTTATCGGTTCGTGGCAGATGACACCTTTCAGTATGGCCTTGTCCTCCATCCACTCTATGGGCTTGGATGGCGGGAAGATAATCTGGAAGTAATTTATCACGTGGTCGCCGCCCCGGTCAAAGTCCTGGTCGGTCTTTACACCTTCGATGCGCAGCGGCTTGAGCTCCCTGCCGTTCGAGAATGTCAGAGTGAAGTCACTGCCCACATGTCCCTTGACGGAGTGGGGTTCCATAATTGACATTTCCATGTAAACTGTAGTTTCTGTCTCGGACAGGTGAGCAGTCCGGGCAGTTACAGTATTGGGTATGTCCTTGTGGATGTTGATTGTTTTCAGTACATACCGGTTATAGAGCAGCATGGTATAGCTTTCGCCCTTGGCTGGCTCACGGTTCGAAACCTGCAGACCGCGAATGCATATGCCGCCGTCCTCACTGTCTATCAGGTCCACGGTTTCAACATCATCGGGGATAGCAGGGAAGCGTACCGTAAAATAGTAGTATCCGCAATCAGGACTCCAGAAATACTTGTCCTCAAATCCTTTCAGACCGTCATGTCCTATCTCCTTGTAGTCCTTGCCGCCTGCCCTCATAGTATATCCTGTCATAGAACGCAGCCACAGATCATTGCCTTGGAAAGAGTAGAAGATTATGACGGTCTCCTTATCGGTTTTCACCACATTGGTCACATGGAGCCAGGGCGGGTTTTGGTTGTACTGGTTCTTGGGGTTCTGAATGCGTTCACCCTTGTCAAACCAGTCGCTGGAGATGGAGGCATTCAGACGGCTGATCACATCTACAGCTTTTTCATCATTCTTTGCATCCAGCTTGCTTTTTTGTGGAATAAGAGTGATGGTACGCGGCCCTTTATCACTCTTGTACATCTTATACAAATCACCCAGACCTGTCAGATCGGCGGCAGGTGACGGGTCATAATAGACCACAGACACCTGGTCAATGCCGCGTTTCCATGCAGCTTGAGCCATTGAGAGGGCATCGGACCATGGCATTTCCTGCGGACAGATGGCGACCCCATGACCGTCAAACATGCCTATCCACTTGTTCATCAAAGCAAGGTCGCCCGTTATTGACAGAGTCCTGAAATTCCTGTTAGAAGGGTAACGGATGGCCTCCTGCCTCTCACAGTTCATCTCGAAGCGGTACTGACCTTGGCCAAGATCAATTATGTGAGCGCGTCGGTACTCAGGCATGGTCATGTGTTCAAGCATGTAGTCGTCAAGGGCTACAGCTGTCTTGATCCCGTATTTTCCCAGCTGTTCGGCAAGCGGCTGTACCTGTTCCAGACCGCTTACACCATCCATGTACTGCAGACTTATGCGGGTAGTCCTGAACTTGCGGCGGTGCTTGTGCAGGTAATCGGCAATATCATCGGCTTTTACTGTGGCTTCAACACCGTCAAAAGTGCGGACCTTGGCGGTTCCGTCACCGAATATCCATACGCGGCCGTCCTCAAATTCGGGATAACCGTCAGGGCCTGCCATTGCAGCAGAGGCGGAATTGAAAACTATGAATATGGCCGATGCCAGCAAAATGACAACACTGCGCAGTCTTGCCGCCGGTCTTGATTTCTTTCTTTCCATCATGTCTATTCTTTTTTTCAAGTTTGATTCTCTGAACCAGTTGCTCATGGAATAGCCGCGATTTGCAGCTACCGTTCCAACGAGCATCATCTTGTAATCCTTTTCATGTGCACCGCTTTCAATGACTGAGCGGTCGGCCTCATATTCATGTATCAGCTCCATCTCTTTGTGGACAAGCCTCATAACAGGATTGAACCATTGTACAGCACTGAGAATGTCTGTCAGAAGCAGGTCAAGCGAATGCCACTTGTGGGCATGCAGGACTTCATGCTGCCAGACAGCTTTGTTTTCCATGTTCAGCCACTCACGGGGCATGACTATGCAGCGCATCCAGTTGACAGGCTGGGAAACGAGATCCGATTCAATCACATCGCATTCTTCCAGACGGTTGCGGTATTCCCCGTCTTTGATGATTTTGACGATTTCCCTTACCGATATTACTTTCCTGACAAGACAATATGCCACACCCAGGCAATATAGGACAAACAGTGTCAGAATCCAGTTCCATGATCTGTGGCCGGACGGTGGAGCAGTTTCCGCCTGTAGGGTTGATGCTGTTTCCTCTACTGCCGATTCGGTCACATTTCTGTCCGGTGTCACATTCCTCTCCACAGGCACTGTTCTTCGATTGCTCTCATCGGTCACAACCGTTCTTGCAGGAATGATATCATTAACCCTCTCCGGCAGGGTGACGCGTATGACAGGAATGCTGAATGAGAGCAACAATATTCCAAGGAGAACACTTCGGTTGAAGTTGTGGAATGTCATCTTGGACATAAGCAGTTTGAACAGTATGAATAACACTGCCAACAGTACGGCAACCTTAACCTGATATATTAGGAATTGCTCCATAGTACCATATTTATTTTGATTGTTGTGATTCTATGCGTCCTATCAGGTCCTTGAGCTCCTGAACGGATATCTTTTCATCCTTGACAAGAGCCGAGACAGCATCAACGTATGAATTGCCAAAGCAGTGGGAAACAAGTCTGCCAATTGAAGCGTTGCTGTATTCCTCACTGCTTATTATGGCATGGTAGCGGAATGTGCCACCTTCTTTGATATGATCAAGAAAGCCGTTGGATTCCAATAATCTGACCTGTGTTGATACGGTGCTTACATGAGGTTGTGGCTGTGGCATGCGAGCCCTGAGTTCCAGAACAGTCATTGCACCATATTTCCAGAACATTCCCATCAATTCGCTTTCGCGTTTGCTTAATCGTTTCATTCTAATAATCGTTTAATCGTTGTTTTTGCAATTATACAAACTATCTTTCATAAACGAGCTATCTTTCATAAATTAATTTGTAATGATTGACAATAAAGTGATTATTTCACTGTTCATCTTTGCACATCAGACAGAATTAGTGATTAATGGAACACAGCCTGTTTCTTTGTCAGATATATGCTGGAGCTTGAAAAAGTCCTAAAAGCCTATTTATATGTTACACAGTACACCTTTAAAACATCCCTCTGTAAGTGTTTGATTTACAGAAGGATAAAATTAAAATTCAGCACCCAGAGCTGGTTTATACAAGTCCAAAATTGTCAAAACTAATCCAATCGAAAATGAAACTTAATCTATTGATATACAATATATAATTATTGGTTTTGATTGTAGTGTTTGGGAGCGGTTTAGGTAGTTCTTCAAAAATGCGGCATTTGCTAGTTGAATTTACGAAAAAAAATCGATTAATTTTTTTACATTTGCATTTATCTTCTGATAATCTGATATTATCGGAAGTTTTTTGTAAATATAGTTAGGATATGTTACCCGAAGAAAAAGCACGTATAGATATTGATCGAAAATTACAAGATGCCGGCTGGGAAGTAGTAGATAGAAAACATTACTTACCAACACTATCTGCTGTTGCCATTACGGAGGGCATTCTGAAAGGCAATCTTGAAGCTGATTATCTGCTTTTTATAGAAGGTAAAGCTATTGGTGTTATTGAAGCAAAAAGAGCTGATATACCACTGTCCGAAACCGTGATAAAACAAGCTGAGAATTACACCTATAAGCTGTTGAAATGGTATCAATATTGGCAAAACCCACTGCCATTTGTTTATATCTCAAACGGGAAAGAAATTCTATTCAGAGATATACGAGATGAAAAATCATCCTATCAGCCTTTATTGCAGATGCACACACCGAAAGAGGTGGCTAAAATGGCGGGTATTAAAAATGAATTCGCCGGATTACCTTATCTATCGCCAAAAGGATTACGGAAATGTCAATTTAGAGCAGTTACAGAGTTAGAAAAAAGTTTCAGGCGTGGAGAAAAACGAGCTTTAATGGTGTTAGCTACCGGAGTAGGAAAAACTTTTACAGCTTGTATAGCTGCCTATCGTTTGTTGAGTTATACGCCTATTAGACGTGTTTTGTTTTTGGTTGATCGAAATAACTTGGGGAAGCAGGCTGAGGGCGAATTTGGATCATTCCGACTAACAGAGACAGGCGAACCATTCAATACCATTTTTGCAGTAGAAAGATTGAAATCGCCTGACATTCCACCTGAAACCAATGTAGTAATCTCTACCATACAACGACTTTTTACTATGCTTACAGGTGGAGAAGTTGAAGATGATGATGAACGAGATGATTTTCAAGAAGATGAAACGGAAATTACGCTTGGCGATGACTTGAAATTACCTTCCGATTACTTCGATTTAATTATTGTAGATGAGTGCCACCGCTCCATTTATGGCAGATGGCAAAAAGTTCTTAACTACTTTAACACGGCTCGAATAGTGGGTTTAACAGCTACACCCGCTCCTGAAACTTTGGCTTTTTTCAATAATAATCTAATCATTAACTACACTTTAGAAAAATCCATTGCTGATAGAATTAATGTTAGTTATCGGGTTTATCGCATTAAAACAAAAGTTACTGAAGAAGGCGGGGTTATTGAACAAGATGAAAGGATAACTGAAATAACTAAATATACAGGCGAAACAAAAAGTTTAGTTGCTGAAAAAGAGACGGAATACCTTAAAACAGAATTAGACCGCTCAGTTGTAAATCTGGCTCAAATCCGTTTAGTTTTAGAAGAATTCAAAAATGCAATCTATACGGACTTGTATCCTGAAAGAGAACCCAACTTTGCGTATATTCCCAAAACATTAATATTCGCAAAAGATGATGCTCATGCTACTCGAATTGTTGAGATAGCAAAAGAGGTGTTCCCCGGTCAAACAGATGATTTTGTACAGAAAATAACCTATTCGGCAGGAGATAGTTCTGAATTGATACGCAAGTTTAGAAATGAAAAAACATTTCGAATTGCCGTAACGGTAAATTTGGTTGCAACCGGAACCGATATTCGTCCGTTGGAAATATTGTTGTTTATGCGTGATGTTCGCTCGTCCATACTTTATACGCAAATGAAAGGACGTGGTGTGCGAATTATCGGAGATGAACAACTTCGCAATGTTACACCCAATGCCATAAGTAAGGATTTGTTCTTTTTAGTGGATGCAGTAGGCGTAACAGAAAGCGAGAAATATGTACCTAAACCGGTAGAAGGTAGAGCTTTTGTTCCCGCCAACCCAACCTTAGAACAACTTTTGGAGCAGATTACGCACGGCTATTTGTCAGATTATTATTTGAATATGTTCGCGAGTAGCCTGTCAAGAATTAATGCAAAAAGTAAAGATAAGCATCGGATTGAGTTTACAGCAATAACCCGTGCTACGATGTACGATTTGTCTGTTTCGATTTTCAATGCTTTGGAAGAAGGAAATCTACCAACATTTGAGGATGTAAACCAGCCCAATACGGAACGAAAAGCATTAGTGGCATTGTTGGCAAATAATCCACAAGCACGAGAATATCTTTTGATTTTAAATGCCGGATTTGTTGATATTCTTATTCCCGGTGAAGATACGCTGGTTTTCAAGGGATTTTCGCAGGAAGAAGCTATTTCTGCCACACAAGCTTTTGAAGAATATGTGAATGCACATCGTGATGAGATAGAAGCACTTCGCATTATTTATAACAACACAAATGAACCTATAACATACTCCCTGCTTACAGACTTAAAAGATAAGTTATTGTCTGCTGACACTCGTTTTGCTCCTTTGCGATTGTGGAGTTTTTACTCGATTATTGAAGACGGCAAAGTAATCAAATTACAAACTCAAACCGAACGTGAAAGCCTAACTAATCTAATTCAATTGGTGCGTTATGCTTTTAAGCTGATACCCGAACTAAGGTCGCTTCACACTTTTGCAGCACAACGTTTTGAGCTTTGGTGCGGACAAATACAACGTCCACTTACTGAAACGCAAAAAGAAATTATGCGACAAATAGTGGGTTATATAGTCTCTAACGGCACTTATACCAATAACGAACTAAGAGAAGAAAACTTGACTGTCTTTGCTCAATTAGTTCAAAGCTTTGGTTCGGCTGATGCGGTAAACGAAGTGTTGGGAAGCTTAAGCGGATGGATGTTAAAGGTGGGATAGGAAACATGAAAAAAATATTTTCAACAAAAGAATATAAAAAAAGAAACTTTCGAAGATCTAAAAAACTATTTCGAAGAAGACTTGCTTGGAAAGAAAAACGCAAAGCTATCCGACGTTCTATTTCAGGTTATTACGGTGAAAAATACAAGAGAGCTAAAAGCGTTCATCATATAGGCGAAATAATTAAACGTTCATCCATTATGGCGCCACAAGATTTTCGTTTGATTGAAAACACACAAGAATGCTTGATGTTTTTTAGAGATGTGAGAAGCGATAAATATGTGAGCCAAACGGGTGCTTCAAAACTTGTTAGGATTTCATTAGAAAATGTTAATAGAATTGATTATGGGACTATAAGTATACTAACTTCAATTAGTGATGATTTAAAATACAAGAATATAGTATTACAAGGTAACTTCCCAAAAGATTTAGACTGTAGAAAATTTATTACGGAGTCTGGTTTTTTGAATCACATGGTAAATGAGAAAAATAAGCCATTCATGAAATCAGAAAAATCTGAATTAATTTTTTTTGAAAAGGGACAAGGAGTATTATCACAGAGTGACAATATTAAAATTAGTAACCTTGTAAAAAATGTTGTAGACCATTTAACTGGTAGGGCAGAGCACTGTTTGTCTGTAAAAACTATAATTCTCGAAATTTGTGGGAACTCTATTGAATGGAGTGGAACAGATAATAAACAATGGCTTTTAGGAGTAAAGTATGAAAGCGATAGAGTTATATTTACAGTAACGGATGTTGGTAAAGGCATATTAGAAACGCTTTATAGAAAATTTGGAAAAAAAATTTACGATGCTTTCCTAAATAAATCTGATGATGAAATTTTAAAAGGTGCGTTTGAAAAAAAATATGGGTCTGCCACCCAAAAGGTAAATCGCAATAAAGGCTTACCTTCTATAAAATCAAACTATGATGAAGGCAATATAGAAAACTTAAAAGTTTTAACTAACAATGTAATTCTTAATTTTGAAGATAGTTCTAAATCAAAGACGTTTGCAAAAGGTTCGCCAAGGTTTAGAGGAACTTTTTATCAGTGGGAAATGACTAGTAATTGTATAAATAAATAAGTATCTAAAATGGAAATTAGTGTATTAAATGATTTTTCAGAATATCCAGGGTTACGTCATTGTACGTTCAGTGAAAAATCAGGAGAGGAGTTTTATCACTCTGTTTTAAACCGTGCTTTTAAAGAAGCATATGAGAAAAATACTAAATTATCTGTGGATTTGGATAACACAGCAGGTTATGCATCATCCTTTTTAGATGAAGCTTTTGGAAATTTAGTATTTGATTTTACATTGGATAATGTGAAGCGAATGGTTGAAATAATTTCAAACCAAGAACCACACTGGAAAGATATGATAGAAAAACAAACTTATCAACAGTGGGAAGAGCGCAGAGTAAGAAAAAACAATCCTAAAGTTACTAAACAACATAGTGAGTGGTTTCGTTTAGTTAACGATAAAATTGAGTCTAGAGTATGGGAACAACCTTGTGCTGTATAACTATCGAAGTTAGTGATTGGATTTCTATTGCAGGTATTATTATTAATTCAGTACTTGCTGTTTGGATTGTAAAAACGATCCAAAACAGATTAACGAACAAACGCGTTTTGAAGGACCACTTTATTACTGAGATAAAAGAAATCAGGACTGAATATAGGTGTTTTTTGAATGATTTGTACACAAGTAAAAAAACAGCAAAATCTATTTTACCTTGGTTTAAATTAATGAATATTAAAGTGAATGATGTTCTCAACTTAATTAATGAAAAATACAAAACAGATAAAACAATTCTAAATCCATATCAGAATCAGCTGAGGGAGCTGATAACTGAAAATGAAGACTTTATTTCACAGTTTAAAAATGATGAGCCGATAGAGTTTTCTGAAGAATCAAAGACGCAAATCATTAAATTTCAACAAGACAACAGTCATTTATTTAATAAAATAATTGTTCAAATAAACGACGTAAAATACCCATGTCTCATAACACCACCACTTCCCAATCCCTAATTAAAAAAGTCTGGACACTTGCCGATGTTATCGCTGCTGCCGGAGTGGGATTTACCGATTATATAATTCAGCTTACTTATCTGCTGTTTCTGAAAATGGACGAAGAAAAAGTACAGTTAGGACTACAAAGTGCTATTCCACAAGGTTATGGATGGAATGATTTAATAGCACTTAACGGGCTTGACTTGCTTCGTCAGTATGAGGAGACATTGAAAGTGCTTAGTAATCAAGATGATTTGATTGGTACGATCTTTACCAAAGCCACCAATAAAATAGAGCAACCTGTATTACTAAAAAAAGTGATTTCGCTTATTGAAAGTGAAAACTGGCTTTCGATGGATGGCGATTTGAAGGGTTCTATCTATGAAGCAATTTTAGAGAAAAACGGACAAGACAAGAAGAGCGGAGCCGGACAGTATTTCACACCACGAGCTTTGATTAACACGATGGTTGAGGTTACTAATCCGCTAATTACCGAAACCGTTTGTGACCCTGCTTGCGGAACCGGAGGCTTTTTGCTTTCTGCATTCGACCACATGAAAAAGCAAAGTAAAGACCGTGAGAAACTCCGTTTTCTCAGAAATGAAGCTCTTAGCGGGAACGATATTACGCCTTTGGTTGTTACGCTTGCTTCTATGAATCTCTATTTGCACGGTATTGGTACGGAACATACGCCTATTCGTTGTCAGGATTCGTTGGAGCGCACGCCGACAACATTAGTAGATGTGGTGCTTGCAAATCCGCCTTTTGGCACTCGTCCCGCAGGTTCAACCGACATTTCGGCTATGCGTGATGATTTGTACGTTACCACAAAAAATAATCAGTTGAATTTTTTGCAACATATTATGTTAATGCTGAAAAACGGCGGACGTGCTGCTGTTGTTTTACCTGATAATGTGTTATTTGAAGGTGGTGCAGGTGAAACTATACGAAAAAAGCTATTGACCGATTTTGATTTGCATACTATTTTGCGACTTCCTACCGGGATTTTCTACGCTCAAGGCGTAAAAGCAAATGTTCTCTTTTTCAGAAAAGGTACAAAAACAAAAGATGTGTGGTATTACGATTATCGTACAAATATAAAACACACATTGGCTACCAATCCTATTCAGCGACATCATTTAGATGAATTTGTAGAGTGTTATAATAACAGAGTAGAAACCTATTCCGAAGAAAATCCCGATGGACGTTGGAGAAAATACAGTTATGATGAATTAATTTCGCGTGACAAAACGAGCCTTGATATCACGTGGCTCAGAACAGGCGAAGAAACGGTTGATTATTCATTGGAAGAACTGATGAGTATGATAGAAGAAAAGTCGGCAAATATCGCTGATGCAGTAAGCAAATTAAAGGAAATCATTGATACGATAGAGGAATAAAGCAAGATGGAGAATTTAGATAAATTAGTTTTTGAACTTTGTAAATTATCGCATGAAACTGTTTGGGTTGAATTTAAACACAATAATTGTGACCCAAAGATGATTGGTGCTGATATTAGTGCTCTTGCCAATAGTGCTACTCTTTACGACCGTAATCATGCTTATATGATTTGGGGTGTGGATGATAGTACCCACGAAATAATTGGTACAAATGTAAGGCTGAGTAAGGAGAAAAAAGGGAATCAGGAACTTGAAAATTGGCTTAGATATATGCTCTCAAAAAATGCAGATTTTGAATTTCAGTCTGTAGAAATAGAAGGGAAGCATGTAGAGATATTAATTGTTTCAAAAGCCGTAGGTTCGCCGGTTCTTTTTGAGAAAAATGAATATATACGAATCGGTAGTTACACAAAGAAACTACAGGAGTTTCCTACTTTGCAAGCACAGTTATGGGATAAATTAAGAAATAAACAATTTGAAGAGGTTTATGCAATGATCGACCTTCAATTGCAAGATGTGCTAAGATTGTTAAACTGTGATGCATATTTTGAAATACTTAAACTATCAATTCCTGCCGATTTGGATGGTTATGCGCACTACTTGTTAGAGGAAGGAATAATCGTTAAATTGGATAATGGGCTGTATGCAATTACCAATTTAGGAGCAATTTTATTTGCAAGGCGACTTGCCGACTTCCCTCGTGTAGGAAGAAAAGCAATAAGAATAGTACAATATGAAGGCATTAATAAGCTGACAATACTTAAAGAAGATACTTTAAAAGAAGGTTATGCTATTAGTTTTGAAAATGCTGTGAAGTTTGTTAACACATTACTTCCAACAAAAGAAGATATTACTTCTGTTCACAGAGATACCATAAGTTCATTCCCACTTCCTGCTATTCGTGAGGCAATTGCAAACAGCCTAATCCATCAAGATTTTTTTATTACAGGCACAGGACCTGTAATTGAAATTTTTAGTAATCGTGTAGAGGTTAGCAATCCGGGTTCGCCATTGATCGATATTATGAGAATTATTGATAATCCGCCTAAATCCCGAAATGAAAAATTAGCAGCATTAATGCGACGACTAAAAATGTGTGAAGAATTAGGAAGAGGTTGGGACAGAATGGTTATAAGTTGCGAATTGCAACAAATTCCGGCACCAAGAATACAAGCTTATCAAGAATCTACAAAAGTATCGTTATATTCCCATATAGACTTTTCAAATATCTCAATGGACGATAAAGTGTGGTCAACTTATCTTCATGCTTGTATTAAATTTATTGAAGGAGAAGCATTAACAAACAGTTCTTTAAGGGAACGTTTTGGCTTGAAAGAAACATCTTCCGGGAGTGTGTCACGCCTTATTAAGCAGGTTTTAGAACTCAAACTAATTAAACCATTAGACCCTGATACAGCTCCTCGTCACATAAAATATATTCCAATTTGGGGTTAATTTAACTTGCCTGTAACTTGCTTTAATGCTAATGTAAAAATATAACACATTGATATTGAGGTTTATTTGGCTTTTTTTAACTTGCCTGTAACTTGCCAACAGTAAAATATGGACACTAAACTATTACGACAAAAAATATTAGACCTTGCTATTCGCGGTAAACTTGTTCCACAAGACCCAAACGACGAGCCAGCTTCAGTTCTGCTTGAAAAAATAAGAGCAGAAAAAAAACGTCTAATCAAAGAAAAAAAGATTAAGCCGACTAAGGGAAAAAGTGATAAGTCACATTATGAGAAGGAAATTCCTTTTGAGGTGCCGGAAAACTGGGAGTGGGTGAAATTGGGTGAAATAGCACAACACAATGTCGGAAAAACATTAAACAAAAGTAGAGATTCCGGCGAAATTCGAGAATATATAACTACATCAAATCTATATTGGGGACGTTTCGATTTTACAGAGATAAGAAGTATGCCAATTGAGGAAAACGAATTTAGTAAATGCAGTGCTATTAGGGGTGATTTATTGATTTGTGAAGGTGGTGATGCAGGTCGTTCTGCTATCTGGAATTACAATTACTCAATTTGCTTTCAAAATCATATCCACAGAGTGCGACCATTTGAAGGAGTCGAAACAAAATATCTTTACTATCATATGATGTATATTTACCTTAATGGTAATATCAAACAATATCTTAAAGGTGTTGGAATTCAAAGTTTATCGGGAACGTCTCTTGCGTCAATAGTCTTACCTCTTCCTCCAACTAATGAACAAATCCTAATATCTAATGAAATTGAACTGTTGTTTGAACTCATAGAAACTATTGAAGAAAACAAAGTTTCTTTAGAAGATTTAATAGTTCAAACAAAATCTAAGATTCTTGATCTTGCTGTTCGTGGTAAACTTGTTCCTCAAGACTCTAGTGATGAACCAGCTACTACATTGTTAGAACAAATTAGAAAAAGGAAAAAATCACACAAACAAACTTCTGATACATCTCATTATCCGTTTGAAGTGCCAAAAAATTGGTTGTGGTGTAATTTTTCGGATTTGTATATATTAATCTCTGGAAGAGATTTGGATAAAGATGAGTTTAATGATGTTGGATTTGGTATACCTTATTTAATCGGTGCAAGTAGTTTAATCAATAATCAATTTGAAGTAAATAGGTGGACAACTACACCTAAAGTATTATCAGAAAAAGATGACTTATTGATTACGTGTAAGGGAACAGTTGGAGAGTTAATCATAAATGATATAGGGAAAGTTCATATTGCACGGCAATTTATGGCAATTCGTTCAATCGTAAAAATCAAAACAAAGTTTACAAAATACTTTTTTGAATATTCAATAGAAACAATAAAAGAAAGAGCTAAAGGCGTCATCCCCGGTATTAGCAGGAAAGACATATTAGAAATTTTTATACCTCTTCCACCCCTTGCTGAGCAAAAACGTATTGTTTCTCAAATTGAAAAAATCTTTGCTCAATTAGAAATAATAGAAGATTCATTAAAAGCGTAGAATTTGTTTCTACGCTTTTAATATATACTACCACGTAACTATTCTATCTACAATGCTTTGTTGCTCTGTAGCTGTTCTACGCAAATAGATACGCGTGGTTTCAATGCTTTCGTGTCCCATCAAATCTGCTAACAGTGCAATATCATTGAATTTTTCGAGAAAGTTTTTTGCAAATCGATGTCGAAATGAGTGTGGATAAATGACTTTTTTATTCAATCCATATTTTTCTGCAAAATATTTCAGTTGCTGAGCAATACCTCGTGCTGAAATTCTATCACCAAAACGATTTAGAAAAATATAGCCTGATGAAATTTTATTTTGCTTCAACCATTTAGTAGCTTCATCTCTAAGTCTTTTAGGAATATATAGACGCCTTATTTTGCCACCTTTTGTGTACATGTCTAAATAACCTATTTCAACATGTTCTGCTTTGATTTGAAGCAGTTCACTTACGCGAGCACCGGTTGCACCAAGGAACCAAACAACAAAATGCCATTCAATATACCCGTCACTTTTTAGTTTTGATTTTAAGAACTTGTAATCAGCATTACTCACAACGTTCTCAAGAAAACTTTTCTGCTGAATCTTGATAAATTTTAGTTTTAATTTTTCCTTGTTTGTAAATTCAAGATATTTGTTAAGTGCTTGAAGTCTCAAGTTCACTGTTTGTGGTTTAAAATGCTCTACTAGATATCCTTTATAAGCCAATAGATTTTCTTTGTCAATTTTCTCATATTGAGAAGTAAAATAATTGACAGTCCATACATAAGACCTTACTGAACTTTCTGAAAGGTCATTTTTCTCTAGAAATTTTTGAAATTTTGTTACCATATTCTTTATTATTTAAAAGTTTACGGTAACAATAACGATTACATTAATTAATTGCTTTCAAGCTATCTAATATTCTATCTAATGTTTTGAAAGTATCTTCAATTTTCTCGACAATCCGTTGCTGTTCAGCTAAAGGTGGAAGAGGTATTTTTATCTTTGAATATTCAGAAATCCAATACCTTTTATGAGTATTACCTGCAAGTCGTGTGATACTTATAAAAAAAGCTATGTATTTAATATTAGCTATGTCTTTTCTTGCTCGAAGAATTTTCATTGCAGAAGATTTTACTTTGAACTCAAAGTCAACATATTTTGAACTTGTTGTAAAGTCGTCAAAAATAATTACAGGTAAATCTTTATAAACTCCTTCCTTTTCATTCGTATATCCGATAATAAAAGACTTTCCTGCTGTTAATACAGGGATAGAATAAGTGTCTGAGTATTCTGTACTTTTGACTATATACTTTGTAGGTTGCTCATATTCTAGCACACTATTTAATTCAATCCATTCCCAACTCTTTGGAATTTTAAATGGATAATGAGATGTATCAGAAGAAGCTTTCTTAATTCCTAACCGCTCTAAAAGCGTTGAAGCAGGTTCATCTTCGGGATTTTGCGGAACAAGCTTACCTTTTATTGCGAGTTCAAGGACTTTCGACTTGGTCTGATTGACAAACTGTTCTAAACTCAATTGATTCTCATTAATCCTATCGATTAAAACAAATAGAGAATTAATTTTTGAGGAAATACGTTTTTGTTCGTTTAGGGGTGGCAAGGGGAATGGTGCATTTTCTCCATCATAAGTTCCTAATCTAGGCATCTTAACACCATAACAACACTCAGCTGTATAATCCAAAAAATAATTAGACATTAATACATATCTTGCATACTCAGGCACAACAAATCCATTAAAATCCAGAGGTAAAATTTCTGTAGTACAATATCCTTTTTGGTCGGCAATTAAAACCTTATTTAAATACGTTCTTAGTTTGCTATACAGCACATCTCCCTTTTTAAATACATTCCTTGTACTTTTGCTGTCTTTTTCAATTTTACGTACTCGTTTTAACAATTTCCCTGAATCCTTTTCAATATCTTCCAAGTCCAAAACCCATGCATTGTCATTAATTTGTGTAGGATTAGCTTTTTCACTTTTTCCATACTCACAAAGAAGCCCTAATCTACACCACTCCCAGCTTTCCGGTACCTCAAAAGGAACTTCCTTCTTATAATGTGACTTAGCCGAATTTTAAAACAGTAAAACTCTTAGGAATAATGAAATCGGGATAAAAGTTTTTGGGAATAATTGAAAAATATTCTCTATCGTTCTACAAATTTTGCAGACTTTCATTAAAATGCGGACACGTCACACAAAACAAAACGCTAAAGCATTGTCTATGAATGCTTTAGCGTTATTTACAGTACCCAGAGCCGGAATCGAACCGGCACAGGTTGCCCTACTGGTGTTTGAGACCAGCGCGTCTACCTATTCCGCCATCTGGGCTTGGTCCAAAACCGGCGCGAAGGTACGATATTTTATCGATAATCAGAGAAAAGAGCGACTGTTTTTTGGAGACAGCATAAAAAAGCGTTTTCTATTTGTTCATTTGAAATCATTTGATAACTTCGTAACTACGTTTTGATTGCGCAACTATATACGGAAATTAATTAAATAAATATGTTAGGAAAAGATAACTACTGCGTAGTGTTGGCCGGCGGTTTTGGCACCCGCTTATGGCCTTTGAGCAGAAAAGGTCTGCCAAAACAATTTCTTGATTTAAATAATGACGGCTCTACTCTTCTGAGTAAAACCGTTGAGAGAATGAAGAAGATAGTGCCTTTCGAGAATATCATAGTGTCAACCAATCTTGATTTTTATGATGACGTGTGCAGGCAACTGCCCGATATGAATCCCGTTCAGGTCTTGCGTGAGCCGGCGATGAAGGGTACAGCACCAAGCATTATACTTGCGGCTTACCATATTCGTGATATGAATCCAAATGCAAATGTGGTTGTGGTGCCATCGGATACGGTAATTATTGATGATAAACCTTATGCCGAAGTTATTGAGCGAGGTATGCGATTTGTTGAAAAAAATGATGGAATTCTAACTGTAGGCATTAAACCCACACGCCCGGAGACCCGTTTCGGCTATATTCAGATAGACGAAGAAAAAAAGGATGGCATGTATAAGGTTCGCACGTTCACCGAGAAACCTGCGAAATCATTTGCCAAGGTGTTTGTTGAAAGCGGCGAGTTTTTTTGGAACTCAGGTATCCTGATGTGGGATGTAAATTCACTCATAGAAATAGCCCATTCATGCCTTGCGGAGATGACAGCCCAACTGGATCGCATATATGATACGCTGCGTAACCGTGATTCCAGACGTAATTTGCTCTATACTCTCTATGAGGCTTTTCCGTACATATCAATCGATTACGGGATTCTTGAAAAGACTGACAAGGTCTATATGGCAACCGGTGATTTTCGTTGGAATGATATCGAGAGCTGGGATTTGCTGTATGACTATTGCAATAAGGATGATAATGGCAATGTGCTGGGTTTGTATAACCATCAGATTTACAACAGCCATAACAGCATGTTCCTGTGTAATAAAGAGAAGAAGCTTGTGGTGATTGACGATCTTTCGGATTTTCTGGTGGTTGATACCGATGATGTGTTGGTAATATGCCGTCGTAATTCGGAAACGGACTTTAAGAGATATATAAAAGACTCCATAATGAAGTACGGTGAAAAATACACCTGAGCACCGTATATAAAACATAAAACAGAAAAGTCCCGCACATAGTCGGGACTTTACTGCGCTCCTTCTAGGACTTGAACCTAGGACCCCCTGATTAACAGTCAGATGCTCTAACCGACTGAGCTAAAGAAGCGTTTTTGCTCTGTTTGCATGCTAACAGTATTGAGCTGCTTGCAAATGCGGTGCAAATTTACCACCTTTTTTAAGATATCCAAACTCCTTTAAGGAAAAAAAACATCGTCACACGCTTTTTTTGTCATATCTTCGCAGATAAAAGTGATAAAAAGAGTATTTTACTGTTTTTTTAATCCTATTATGAAAGAGATATTCAGGAAATCATTTCAGATTACTATATTTTCGCTGTTGCTTGTTCCTGTGTGTCTGTCAGCGCAGGGACATGATTTCGAGCTGTCCAAAAGTTTGGAGACGTTCCATTACATAGTGCATGAACTGGATTTTTTCTATGTTGACTCCATCGACCCTCAAAAGGTTATCGGAGCCGGGATAGATGCCATGTTAAGCGAGATAGATCCCTACACGCAGTTTTTCCCCGAATCGGATCAGAATGACCTTAAGATGATGACTACCGGAAAATATGCCGGGATAGGAGCAATAATCCGCCAGTATCCCGACCGCGAATGGATATGCATAGAGGAGCCTTATGAAGGGATGCCTGCCGCACGCTATGGGCTTCGTGCCGGTGACATGATTCTCAGGATTGATGGTGAAAGCATGAAAGGCAAGGCTTCTTCATACGTAAGCGACAAGCTACGGGGCGAATCTGACACCAAAGTTCAGGTCACTGTACGGCGTCTCGGCGTTGAGGATTCCATTGATCTGGATGTTGTCCGTAGTGTTATAGCGCTGCCCGCTGTCCCCTATTACGGCATGTGGGAGGGACACGGCTATATACAGCTGAATCAATTTACCGAGAATTGCTCAAGAGAGGTGATGGCGGCACTTGTCAACCTGAAAGAACAGGGTGCCAAAGGTGTCATACTCGACCTGCGCGGCAATGGAGGCGGACTATTGAATGAAGCTATTAATATTGTAGGTATGTTTGTGCCCAGGGGAACCATGGTACTTGAGACTCGTGGAAGGATCCCGCAATCTGAAAGGACCTACAAAACCGAACGCAATCCGATTGACGTTGAAATCCCTCTGGTTGTATTGACAGACGGGCAGTCGGCATCGGCATCGGAAATTGTTGCAGGGGCACTTCAGGACTTGGATAGAGCAGTTATTGTAGGCTCTTCTACATTTGGTAAAGGACTTGTTCAGAGCACCAGGCCTTTGCCCTATAACGGGGTGCTAAAGGTGACTACCGCCAAGTATTATATTCCGAGCGGCCGATGTATTCAGGAGATAGATTATTCCCGACGAAATGAGAGGGGCGAGGCCGAGCATATACCTGACAGTCTTAAGCACCAGTTCTATACTGCTGCGGGACGACCGGTACGGGAGGGTGGAGGAATAATACCTGATGTGATATGCAAAATGGACACAATGCCCGACATACTTTATAGCCTTTCACAGGATGTTGTACTTTTCGATTATTCTAACGAGTATTGTCTTAAACATGACACGATTGCTCCGATGGATGTTTTTGAATTTACCGACGATGATTACGAGTCATTCAAGGAGTTTGTCTGCAATTCGGAATTCGAATTTACCAGTAGCAGCAGCAGAGGACTGACAACACTGAGAAGGATTGCTCAGATCGAGGGGCTGGCGGACAAGGCTTCAGCTGAGTTCGATGCCCTGGCAATAAAGCTTGAGTATGACCTTCGAAAGGACCTTGACATATTTCGGGACGACATTAAAAGACTGGTAGGTATGGATATAGCCACACGGTACTATTACCAGCGCGGTGGGGTGATCCAGAGCATGGGGGGCGATAAAATTTTGTCTGAAGCGGTAAGCCTGCTTGATGATGGCGAACGTTATAACTCGCTGCTTGCCGCTCCTGCAAACAGCAAAGAGTGAGAGTACGGTTTACGGGTTACTTTGGCTTTTCATCAAAACCGAACCCCTCCGAACTCTTTTCGATTGTTATTTTCGCTGACTTTTCAGGCAGCGTATAAACTGTAACGACATCAGTGATCCCGTCAACTACCAGCAAGCCGGATTCTTTGGCGAAACGGTCGATGGTAAGGGTAAGCTGTGAAGCGGGAGCACCTTTGAACAGCAGGCTGTCATTCACATACAAAGAGACCGGTTTGTCTATTGTGGAGTTCCCCAGCACTATTTCATAGCGCGAGTTGAATTCATCCTCCTTATTCCTATTCATCCTGAAAGCTAAATAGAGGAAAATCGCAACGGTAAGAAGTACCACTATCATAAATACCATTGAGCTAAACAGGAATATTTTGTTGGCTATTGTTGCCCTTTTGCCCATAAAATTCTACTTTTTTAGCAAAGCTATCCTTTTTTCTTGTGAAAATCATATTTATTTGCGAAAATTGCAGTCAGGTTAATCAAATTACTAAAACAATGAAAAGAAACGTAATCATTATGCTGGCAGCATTCCTGTTGGCTCCCATAGCAGCAGTAACGGCTCAGCCGGATCCTAATTTTCACATCTACATCTGTATAGGCCAATCCAATATGGAGGGAAATCCGCGACCGGAGCAGATAGATACAGAGTATTCCAATCCCCGTTTTGTAACCATGAACGCCGTTGACTTTCCGGACAGTAAGATGGGTGAGTGGCGTATCGCCGTGCCGCCTTTGGCGCGTCCCAATACAGGCCTTACTCCGGCCGACTGGTTTGGCCGTACCATGGTTCAAAATATGCCTGAAGATGTAAAGGTAGGTATCGTCATGGTAGCGGTAGCAGGTTGTTCAATTGACCTTTTTGACAAGGACAAATTTGAAGCCTATATACCCAATCAGGCCGAGTGGATGAAGAACATCTGCAACGCTTACGGCGGCAATCCCTACAACCGTCTCATTGAACTCTGCAAAAAGGCTCAGGAGGATGGAGTGATCAAGGGTATCCTGCTGCATCAGGGCGAAACAAACACAAATCAGCCTACATGGCCCGGGAGTGTTAAAAAGGTTTATGATGATATTCTTGCCGATCTGGGCATGGAGCCCGCTTCTATACCTCTGCTTGCCGGTGAGGTGGTGGCTGCCGATCAGGGGGGTGTTTGCGCAGCACATAACCAGATTGTAGCTACACTTCCTCAGACACTTCCACAGGCTCTGGTGGTTCCCGCATACGGATGCGAAGCCGGTCGCGACCGACTCCATTTTAACTGCAAAGGACAACGGGAATTGGGACGTCGTTATGCCGCACGTATGTTAGGGTATCTGGGATTCTGATTTGAATTCTTGAATTATGATAAAAAATGGTCGGAGCATTGCTTCCGGTCATTTTTTTGTATTTTTATTTGGAACGGATTACAATATAAACTATATTTGTGCCCGTTAAGATTATGTGTGGAGAGGCTGTAAGGCCTCTTTTTTCGTACTTTTAGTATGTGAGTGCGTTTTTACGGGTTAACAACTGAGGTTTTATATGATTGAAAAACAAAGAGTTATCGATATTACCAAGCAATGGCTTGAAGGTAAGGAAAACTATTTTCTGGTTGATGTTCAAGTGACACCGGACAACAGAATTACAGTTGAGATTGATCAGGCTGAAGGGGTCTGGATTGATGACTGTGTTGAATTGAGCCGTTTCATTGAATCTTTCCTTGATCGCAATGTCGAAGATTATGAGCTTGAGGTTGGTTCAGCCGGTATAGGTCAGCCTTTCAAGGTACTTCAGCAATATATCAATCATATTGGTCATGAGGTTGAGGTCCTTCCCAAGACCGGCACAAAACTGAAAGGCATACTCGTGTCGGCCGATGAGAAGGGGTTTGTGCTCAGAACCGGACAGAAGCAGCTGGTTGAAGGCAGCAAACGTCCTAAAACAGTTGAGGTTGAGATGCGTTTCAGCTACGATGAAGTGAAATATTCAAAATATGTAATAAGTATAAAATAAGATGGCTAGGACTAAGAAAGAGGCGACTATTTCGCTGATCGATACCTTCCAGGAGTTTAAGGAATTAAAGAATATTGACCGTATGACGCTGGTAAGCGTTCTTGAAGAGAGTTTTCGCAGTGTTATTTCGAAAATGTTCGGGACAGATGAAAACTACACGATAATAGTTAATCCGGATAAGGGTGACTGTGAAATTCAGCGTGCCAGAATTGTTGTTGAAGACAATGAACTTGAGGATGTCAATACTCAGATTTCACTTTCGGATGCCCGTCAGATTGCCGAAGATTTCGAAGTGGGCGAGGAGGTTTCCGAACCGGTTGATTTTTCAAAATTCGGACGTCGTGCAATCCTGAATCTAAGGCAGACTCTTGCTTCAAAGATTCTGGAGTTGGAAAAGGACAGTCTGTACAACAAATATACCGAAATGATAGGTATGATTGTGTCGGCCGATGTCTATCAGATTTGGAAAAAAGAGATACTGCTGCTTGATGAGGACGGCAATGAGTTGTTACTACCAAGGACCGAGCAGATCCCGAGTGATTTCTTCCGCAAGGGTGAGAGTGTAAGGGCTGTAGTGGAGCGTGTGGAAAACGTCAACAATCCCCGCATCATACTGAGCCGTACCTCACCGGTATTCCTGCAGCGTCTGTTTGAGCAGGAGGTTCCTGAAATAAGTGACGGCTTGATTACAATCAAAAAGATTGCCCGTATTCCCGGTGAAAGGGCTAAGATTGCGGTTGAATCTTATGATGACCGTATTGATCCTGTGGGCGCTTGTGTGGGCGTTAAGGGTTCTCGTATCCACGGGATAGTGCGGGAACTTAGAAATGAGAATATCGATGTCATAAACTACACATCGAACATTGAGCTTTTCATAAAGCGCGCTCTCAGTCCCGCTAAAGTCTCCGAGCTTAAGCTCGATACGGAAGCCCGTCTTGCCAAGGTTTATCTGAAGCAGGACCAGGTGTCGCTTGCCATAGGTAAGAGTGGTCTGAACATCAAGCTTGCCAGCATGCTTACGGAATATACTATTGACGTTTACCGTGAGCTTGAAACCGATCTCACAGAAGAGGATATCTATTTGGATGATTTCCGCGGTGATATTGAAGACTGGATTATTGACTCTCTGCATGATGCAGGTTTTGAGACTGCCAAATCGGTGCTACGCACAGACCGTATGGTACTTTCTGAAACCGTTGATCTTGAAGAGGAACAGGTTGATGAAATTCTTGTTATTTTGGCGCAGGAGTTTCAGGATGAAGAGGAATTCAGTAAATTTCTAAAATAGGATATTTTCGGAGATTGGTTTTCCGAAGAGACAATTATAAGTTTATAGATGGCGATAACGATAAGAATAAGTAAAGTTACAAGAGAGTTGAATGTGGGCTCAGCCACTCTTGTTGAGTTTCTGCATAAGAAGGGTTTTACAGACGTAAAAGATGATCTTAACCAGAAACTTACCGATAAGCAGTACAGACTGCTGGTGGCTGAATTCAGTCAGGACAAATCTATACGTGAGGAGGCCAACCGTTTCCTTCAGGAGCGCTATAGCAAACGTCCTAAAGCTGATGAGCCCGAAGAAGCATCCGTTAAGGAGGAGCCTAAGGCTTCTGCCGAACCGGAAGTTTTGGTTGAGCCGGTCATAAAGATAAAGACCGTGGGCAAGATAGACCTGGATGCTCCAAAGGTTGAAAAGCCTGCCGAACCGGTTAAGCCTGCCGAACCGGTTAAACCTGCAGCACCGGTTAAACCCGTCGAACCGGAAAAGCCCACCGAGCCGGTTAAAGAGTCGGCAGAGCCCGAAGTAACGGCTCCTGTTAAATCGTCATCAAAACCTGAGCCGAAGAAAACAGTTCAAAAGAAACAACCTGAACCAGTCAAAACCGAAGCACAGAAAGCGAAGACCTCCAAGCCTGAAGTGGCAAAAAAACAGAAGCCCAAGGATGAAACTGTAAAATCCGTTGCCTCTTCACCGGCTGAGAAAGTCACCGCTCCTAAAGCTACAGCCGATACAAAATCCGAAGCTGAAAAAGAACAGGGAAAGGAACAGGTTTTTAAAGTAAAAATACCCAAGGATGGAGGTTTGAAGCTTAAAACCGTTGGAAAAATTGATCTGACGGCTATCAATCAATCAACCCGTCCCAAAAAGAAGTCCAAGGAGGAGAAGAAGAAAGAACGTGAGGCAAAGGAACAGTTGCGTCAAAAACAGCGTCAGCAGTTCAAGGATTCACTTATAAAAGAGATCAAGCCTACACAGGGCGCTGAAGGCAGCCGTCCACAAGACGGACCCCGTAAGAAGAAGAGGGTACGTATCGGAGGCGAGAAGGTTGACCTTACAAAAGCCGAGAATTACCATCAGGGTTCAGGTTCAGGCGAAAGTCGCAGTTCAAAAGGTGGTGGTCGCAGCAGTAAAGACCGTCGTTATAATAAGAATGATAAGAACGATTTCTCCAATGAAGATGTAAACCGTCAGATAAGAGATACTTTCTCATCCTTCCAGAAGGGTAAGAGCAGTTCGTCAAGATATCGCAAGGACAAGCGTGAGCAGGTGCAGATGCGCCAACAGGAGGCTCTGGAGCAGGAGATGGCTGAGAGCAAGGTGCTTAAACTGACCGAATTTGTGACAGCCAACGAGTTGGCCACCATGATGAACATACCTGTAAACAAGGTTATAGCCACCTGTATGAGCGTGGGAATGATGGTCTCAATCAACCAGCGTCTGGATGCCGATACCATAAAAATTGTGGCCGATGAATACGGGTTCACAACCGATTTTATAAGCGTCGAGGTAGCGCAACAGATCAGCGAAGAGGAGGACAGGGAGGAGGATCTGCAGCCTCGTGCACCTATCGTGACTGTGATGGGTCATGTGGATCACGGTAAAACATCACTTCTTGATTATATACGCAAGTCAAATGTAATAGCCGGTGAGGCCGGCGGTATAACTCAGCACATAGGTGCCTATAATGTTCAACTGGAAGATGGCCGTCATATAACATTCCTGGATACTCCGGGTCACGAGGCATTTACCGCCATGCGTGCCCGCGGTGCTCAGGTTACCGACGTTGCCATAATCATTGTGGCAGCCGATGACAATGTGATGCCGCAGACCAAGGAGGCGATAGCCCACGCTACTGCAGCAGGCGTACCTATAGTGTTTGCCATAAATAAGATTGATAAACCTTCTGCCGATCCCGAGCGTATCAAGGAAAAGCTGGCACAGATGAACTTTCTGGTTGAAGACTGGGGCGGCAAGTATCAGTCACAGGATATTTCAGCAAAAAAGGGGATAGGTGTTCGTGAACTTATGGAGAAGGTTTTGCTCGAGGCCGAGATGCTTGAACTCAAGGCCAATCCCAACCGTAACGCGACAGGTTCCATCATAGAATCCTCACTCGACAAGGGACGCGGATATATAGCGACAGTGCTTGTATCGAACGGTACCCTTAAGATGGGCGACATAGTGATTGCAGGTACATCGTGGGGTAAGATCAAGGCCATGTTCAATGAGCGCAACCAGAAAATTAAGTCTGCCGCTCCCTCTGAGCCTGTCTTGATCCTCGGTCTGAACGGCGCTCCCCAGGCCGGTGTCTCTTTCCATGTCGTTGAAACCGAGCGTGAGGCGCGTGAGATTACCGGTAAGCGTGAGCAGTTGCAGCGCGAGCAGGGTATCCGTGCCACGCAGACACTTACTCTGGACGAGATCGGACGTCGCATCAAGATGGGCGATTTCCACGAGCTCAATCTTATTGTTAAGGCCGATGTAGATGGCTCTGTGGAGGCTTTGAGTGACTCACTTATCAAGCTTTCAACACCTAATGTTAAGGTTAACGTAATCCATAAGGCTGTGGGTGCTATCTCTGAAAGCGATGTCAGCTTGGCATCGGCATCTAACGCCATTATTATAGGTTTTGAAGTGCGTCCGTCGAGTGCTGCCAAGCGAATGGCTGAACAAAACGATGTTGACATACACATTTACTCTATAATTTACGATGCCATCGACGAGGTTAAGTCGGCTATGGAGGGCCTGCTTGCACCCAAGATCAAGGAAGAGGTTACATCGACTGTCGAGGTTATGGAGGTGTTCCACATATCCAAGGTTGGCGCAGTGGCCGGATGCCGTGTACGTGACGGCAAGGTGTCGCGTAACGATCGCGCACGCGTAATACGTGATGGCATTGTGATCCATACCGGTTCTATTCAAACCCTGAAACGTTTTAAGGATGATGTCAGAGAGGTTCCCGCCGGAATGGAGTGTGGTATAAGTCTGGCATCTTTCAATGATATAAAAGAGGGTGATATGATTGAAACGTTCACCACAATTGAGGTTAAACAGACACTCTGATTTTAAAATGGAATGAATACGGTTGACTGGATAATACTAATTCTGCTTAGTATAGGTCTGATAATGGGATTCGTGCGAGGCGTTATCAGACAGGTCTTCAGTCTGGGAGGGGTCATAGTGGGTATAATATGCGGCGCCATGCTATATATGCCGGCGGCCGATTTTTTGGAAAACACCCTGAAAATGACCCATAATGTAGCTCAAGCGTTATCATTCATTGTTATCCTGATTATTGTTCCGATGTTTTTCGGACTGATGGGCAAACTGCTCTCCAAATTGGTACATGCGGCAGACCTCGGTTTTATCGACAGGTTGCTGGGCGCAGTTGTCGGAGCGTTTAAATGGTTTCTTTTGATAGGTCTGGTAATCCAGTTTATGGACATGACAAAAATGTCGGACAAAATCTTAGACAAACGGGAAAAGGAGAACTCCGGATTTTATCCTGTGGTACGCAATGCTTCAGGTTTCTGCCTGGGATGGATATGGACTAAGGTGAAAAAGAATACCGAAATAGAGAATCTGATATCCCCTGAGAAGAAGCAGGATAAATTTGAAGACCCCACTTCAAATATTTAAAAATGAAAAATAAAGATGCAGATAACACTTTGGTAAGGGAAATCTCACGTGAAAAGTACAAGTACGGATTCACCACCGATGTCCATACTGAGATTCTGCACCGTGGCCTTACCGAGGATACCGTACGATATATTTCCCAACGTAAGGAGGAGCCTGAATGGATGCTTGACTTCCGGCTCAGGGCATACCGTCACTGGCTTAAGATGACAATGCCGCGTTGGGCACATCTGGATATTCCTGAAATAGATTATCAGAACATATCATACTACGCTGATCCCACGGCTAAAAAGAAAGGTCCAAAATCTCTTGATGAGATAGATCCTCAAATTATGAAGACCTTTGACAAACTGGGCATACCTCTTGAGGAACGGCTTGCTTTGAGCGGAGGTGTGGCGGTTGACGCTGTTATGGATTCAGTATCGGTTAAGACCACTTTTAAGGAGACTCTGGCTGAAAAGGGTATAATATTCTGCTCGATGGGGGAAGCTGTCAAGGATCATCCGGAGCTGGTACGCCGTTATCTGGGCAGTGTGGTCAGCTACCGGGACAACTTTTTTGCGGCACTTAACAGTGCGGTTTTCAGCGACGGTTCGTTCGTATATATTCCAAAGGGGGTGAGATGCCCTATGGAGCTCTCCACCTATTTCCGTATCAATGCGGCAGGGACCGGACAGTTTGAACGGACCCTTATTGTGGCCGATGACGACAGTTACGTATCATACCTGGAGGGCTGTACCGCGCCTATGCGCGATGAGAACCAGTTGCATGCCGCCATAGTGGAGATAATACTCCTGGATCGTGCCGAGGTCAAATACAGCACCGTGCAGAATTGGTATCCGGGTGATGAGAACGGCAGGGGCGGTGTCTATAATTTCGTGACCAAACGTGGTCTGTTACGCGGTGTGAATAGCAAACTCTCATGGACTCAGGTAGAGACAGGCTCAGCCATAACATGGAAATATCCCAGCTGCATATTGCAGGGTGACGGCTCCCGGGGCGAATTCTATTCGGTAGCTCTGACCAACCATTTCCAACAGGCCGATACCGGTACAAAGATGATACATCTGGGAAAAAACACCGGCAGTACCGTAATCAGCAAAGGAATTTCGGCAGGACAGAGTCAAAATTCCTATCGGGGCCTGATCAAGGTGGGAGAAAAAGCCGATGGCGCCCGAAACTTCAGCCAGTGTGATTCGCTTCTGCTTGGGGACAGATGCGGAGCCCATACCTTCCCTTATATAGATGTGAAGAACGAGACGGCCATTGTGGAACATGAGGCCACCACGTCAAAGATTTCGGAGGACCAGCTCTTTTACTGCAATCAGCGTGGCATACCCATGGAACAGGCCATAGGACTTATAGTGAACGGATATGCTAAGGAGGTGCTTAACAAGCTTCCCATGGAATTTGCGGTCGAGGCACAACGCCTTCTTGCCGTCTCACTTGAAAATACGGTAGGTTGACATTATAATGTTAAGATAATGCTAAAGATAGATAACCTTCAGGCCGAAATTGACGGCAAACTCATATTGACAGGCATTAACATGGAGGTTAAAGCCGGTGAGATACATGCCGTTATGGGACCTAACGGTTCCGGCAAAAGTACGATGAGTAATGTGTTGGTAGGTCATCCCGCTTACCAAGTTGTGAGTGGCTCGATAACCTTCAGGGGTAAGAATCTGCTTGAAATGAGCGCCGAGGAGCGTAGCCATGAGGGACTTTTCCTGTCGTTTCAGTATCCGGTTGAGATTCCGGGCGTGAGTATGATCAACTTCATGCGTACCGCCATAAATGAAAAACGCCGATATCAGGGACTTCCGCCTATTTCACCGGCTGATTTTCTCAAACTTATAAAGGAAAAACGTGACCTTGTCAAGTTGGATGCCGGATTGATGAACCGTTCGGTCAATGAAGGATTTAGCGGTGGCGAAAAGAAACGCAACGAGATTTTTCAGATGGCAATGCTGGAGCCCGCACTCAGCATACTCGATGAGACTGATTCCGGACTTGACATTGATGCTTTACGTATTGTGGCTGACGGCGTGAACCGTCTGAAGACTTCCGATACGGCCATAATAGTCATAACACACTACCAAAGGTTGCTCGAATATATAAAACCTGATTTCGTACATGTGCTTTACGGTGGGCGTATAATAAAGAGTGCCGGTCCCGAACTTGCCCTTGAACTTGAAAAGCGCGGTTACGACTGGGTAATAAAAGAATATGAAGACTCTCTGTAAGTGATGCCGGTACAGAATTACATAAAGCTCTTCCGGGAGAACAGGAGGCTCTTAGAGAGTGGCTCGTCGGCCGTCTTGAACGGCAGGCGTGATGTCGCTTTGGAAAATCTTGAAAAGTATGGACTTCCTTCAAACTCTATGGAAGAGTATCTGCATTCCAATGTTTCGGAATGGTTTGAACCGGACTGGGGCATTAATCTGGGTCGGATTGATATTCCAACCTCATCGGCTGCCGCCTTCAGATGCAATGTTCCAAATCTCAATGCACGGTCATATTTCATGCTGAACGACATTTTCGAAGCCGAGAGGTCACCGGACCGGACCACCTTGCAGGAGGGGATCATTGCAGGAAGTTTAAGAGAGATTTCCTTAGAACGCCCGGACATCATTGAGAGATATTATGACACCATATCCGATACGAATAAGGCTGGCGCAGCAGCCATAAACACCCTATTCGCACAGGATGGCTTCGTGTTGTATATTTCTGACAATGTGACTGTTGAGAAACCAATTCAACTTGTGTCGCTGCTCAGTTCGCCCGTTGACCTTATGGTAAATCGCCGCGTTCTGATTATTGTGGGTACGAATGTTCGGGTCAAGCTGCTTCTTTGTGACCATGCCATTTCGCCGGCCGCTTTCCTTACTACTCAGGTGGTCGAACTCTTTGCCGGACAGGGTTCAAATATTGAGTTGTATGATTTGGAAGAGACACATGCGGCCGGTTTCCGGTTCAATGAGCTTTATCTCAAACAGGATTCCTATACTGACGTTACGGTCAACCTGATAACCCTGCACAACGGAAAAACCAGAAATTCAGTCTATGCAACCCTTGAGGGAGGTGGCGCATCGCTTTCGTTGAACGGAGTGGCCATTACTGATAAGAGCCAACATGTGGACAACTTTACATTTGTTGACCATAGAGTACCAAACTGTACCAGCAGCGAACTCTTTAATTATGTGCTTGACCAACAATCCGTCGGGGTCTTTGCGGGCAAAGTGCTGGTGCGTCCGGGAGCGCAGCATACGGTATCGCAGCAGAAGAACCGCAACATCTGTCTTACGCGACAGTCACGCGTTTTCACGCAGCCGCAGCTTGAGATCTATGCCGACGATGTAAAATGCAGCCACGGTGCCACCGTAGGCCGGCTTGATGAGAATGCTCTCTTCTATATGCGCCAGCGTGGTATCCCCGAACAGGAGGCCCGTATGCTGCTTTTGATTGCATTCGTAAATGAAGTCATTGACCTTGTTGAACTTGAACCTTTTCGAAACCGCCTGAAAAGGTTGGTGGAGAAGCGTTTCCGGGGTGAACTTTCGCAATGCGAGGGTTGCCGGGTATGCCGATAATATTGACGAATATGTTAAACATTGAATCCATACGAAAGGATTTCCCCATTCTTGACCGTCAGATTTACGGAAAACCTCTGATATATCTTGACAATGCAGCCACTACTCAGAAACCGCAGTGTGTCATCGATGCCATATCGTGGGCATACTGTAATGTAAATGCCAATGTTCATCGGGGCACACATTTTCTGTCGCTGCAGGCTACCGAAATGATGGAGGCCGCCCGTGAAAACGTACGTGATTTCATTGGAGCAGAAAGCAGGTCAGGTGTACTTTTTACCCGTGGTACCACTGAGAGTATGAATCTGCTTGCCAGCAGTTTCTCCGACGCTTTCATCAAGCAGGGCGACGAAGTCATCATATCGGGTATGGAGCATCACAGCAACATTGTCCCGTGGCAAATCCAAGCCGAACGGAAGGGTTTTAAAATAAAGGTCATACCGGTTACCGACGACGGCGAGCTTGATATGGATGCCTTCCGCTCACTGCTCTCCGGCCGTACCCGGATTGTCAGTGTTACACATATGTCAAATGTTTTGGGCACGGTTAACCCTATAACCGAAATCATAGCCGAGTCACACCGGCGCGGGATACCGGTGGCAGTTGACGGTGCACAGTCTGTGCCGCACATGAAGGTTGATGTCAGCGCTCTTGGAGCCGATTTCTATGCATTCAGCGGTCATAAAATATATGGTCCCACCGGAATAGGCGTCCTTTACGGCCGCCCCGACCTGCTTGCCCAGCTGCCTCCTTATCAGGGAGGAGGCGAAATGATAAAGCGTGTCACATTTGAAAAAACCACATACAACGATATTCCTTTCAGGTTTGAGGCCGGAACTCCCGATTATGTGGGGGCGATAGCCCTTGCATCGGCTTTGGACTATGTACGGGGTTTGGGAATTGAAGCCATATCGGAATATGAATCACAGCTTACGGAATATGCCCGGAAACGTCTGTCTGCTGTTCCGGGAATCCGTTTCATAGGCAATGCTCCTGAAAAGAGCAGTGTGATCTCATTTCTGATTGACGGTATCCACCCCTTTGACATCGGTACCCTGCTTGACCGTCTGGGCATAGCCGTACGTACCGGTTACCATTGTGCCGAACCGCTGATGGAACGTTTCAAAATTCCGGGCACTGTGCGTGCATCTTTTTCATTCTATAATACCAAGGACGAGGTCGATGCTTTTGTTGCCGGCATTGAACAAATTATAAGAATGTTCTGATTTTGAAGATTTCTTTTATATGTTTTTGTATATTTGCTGATTACAATAAAACATTTATATCGCCAATCAACTTTTATAAAACTCAAAGATGAAGAAAATTTTGTTTTTTTTGGTTGCATTGACACTGGGAATCTTTGCTTTTGTATCATGTGACAGGGATGATGACTCTAATGATAGAGGAGATATAGCAGGCAAGGTTCTTACTCTTAAGCAACAGCAGCAGATTTTCTCCAATTCACTTAACGGAATTGTTCAAAAAGTTGATTTTTCGGATCTCAACGAGGCTATTGCTCCCATTACAAGCAAAATAGGCATGAAGTTTGATTTAGATAAATTCATGTTGTCTCTTGCAATAAGCGGTAATAGGAAACTTTATGAAAAGGTCAGGGTTATATCCAATCTGTTTAGCGGCGATACCGTTTGTATTGATTTTGAATCGCTTTATCTGTTGGCTGACATTGACATTTATGAAACTGTTGCACATAACAAGGAACCGGTTCTCGCTGCCAAAATTAACAGTGTAAGTTATGACAACGATTGTTTCCAGCTTAATGTAAATATGGACGGTCACAAGTATGTGGTTAAAATCAAGGGTAATAATATCTGCGGCGCCACCTTTGAATACAGGTCCTATTATGAATATAAGAACAAGTTTATCTGCCTTCCCGAAAGTCTCGAACTGACTATCCAACATAATGGCAACACGATAGTTGAACTCAATCTTGGACTGGACTCCGATTTTGACATTTTGGTTGTGGAGCCTGAGAGAGGTTGCCCGGAGATCTTGCACACCGGTACAAAATGTAATTTTAACGGCAAGATCAGGCTTTCGGACGTTGAGTTGGATGGCGGTCTCTCCTATGTCGAAGCCGGTGACCTTGAATATTTTTTGGGCTGCATAGTTTCAAACACTGATTTCATTGAATTGAACGGCAGAGTTGATGCCACTTTCAAGAGTTTCAGCAGTGCCGAATGGGAGGAGGTGGTGGCATGGGCCACGGATCCGGAACAACTCAGAGGTATTAACTTTAATATGTCCTTTAATGACGATGAGGTTAAACTTGTGGCAAGACTGGAGAATCCGTTCAAGGATCGGGAACTGGGCATGGAGATTAAAAGTATATTGACATCGGAATCCGAAGTCGGAGTATCCAAGAACAGGATTCAGAAGATGGTTGATAAAATGAATAAATTGCTTAGGATCGAAATCTATTTCAAGGGCTACAGTGACC
>Ga0209201_1000203_pt1 | contig 90497 bp, 86 predicted proteins | sample AD_UKC055_MetaG_FD_184411 | JGI IMG/M metagenome (GOLD analysis project Ga0209201, IMG submission 184411) | Active sludge microbial communities of municipal wastewater-treating anaerobic digesters from USA - AD_UKC055_MetaG (SPAdes) (version 2) | ecosystem: Engineered > Bioreactor > Anaerobic >...
AGGCAACCAAACCGGAGGTGGGCCAAGAAACCGCACCAACAATGGTCGTTCTGATAAGAAGTGAGGAAAAGCCTTGATGGGCTTTATAACGTAGGTATGTCTATTGCAATTGCATTTTTTGGGTTAATGCTCGGGCGGCACCTGGCAACAACGCTCCCTCTCCACTTTGCGGAAAAGGATCATAGTAACAACGTTCCCTCTCCCCTTGCGGGAGAGGGTCAGGGAGAGGGGATTGTTTAGGTTTTGGTGCTTAGAGTTTCTTGCTTGTATTCGCCACGAGCCATCAGCTATGAGCTTGCTTTCTGCTATCCAAACACTCTCTTAAATATCGTATCGACGTGCCTGAAATAGTGATCGGCGCTGCAGGTCTCCCGGATCTCCCCGCCGCTTAGGTATTTCCCGATATCGGGATCTTTTTCGAGCTCTGCGGCGAAGTCGAGCTTGTTCTCATGGCAGTGCATGGCGACCTTCTGGGTGAGCTTGTACGCCTCCTGCCTCGTTAGGCCTTTCCGGATGAGGGCGAGGAGGATCGCCTCGGAGTGGTAGAGCCCTTTCGAGATGTTCATGTTTTGGAGCATCTTTTCGGGATAGACGATGAGGTTCTTAAAGAGGTTCTTTACCCGCTCGAGCATATAATCGAGGACGATCGTTGCGTCTGGAGCTATGACGCGTTCGACAGAAGAATGGCTGATGTCGCGCTCGTGCCAGAGCGGCACGTTCTCCATAGCCGATATCGCATACCCGTGGAGCAGCCGGGCAAGGCCGCAAAGGTTCTCCGAGGCGATAGGATTTCTCTTGTGCGGCATCGCCGAAGAGCCGGTCTGTCCTTTTGAGAAGAATTCCTCTGCCTCCCCGACCTCTGTCCTCTGGAGGCCCCGTATCTCCATGGCCAGCCTCTCGATCGACGAACCTATCAGCGCCAGCGTGGCAAAGAACTCCGCGTGGTAGTCGCGGGGAATGATCTGCGATGATATGGGAGTTGCCTTCAGCCCCAGCCTTCTGCAGACATATTCTTCCACGGAGGGCGGCACATGGGCATAGGTGCCCACCGCTCCCGATATCTTGCCGTAGGATATCCGCTCCCGTGCGGCTTTCATCCGTTCGAGGTTTCTTCTCATCTCATCGTAGAAGTGCGCTATCTTGAGGCCGAACGTGACGGGTTCCGCGTGGATGCCGTGGGTCCTGCCGATAGCAGGGGTCATCTTGTGCTGGTAGGCCTTTTCTTTCAGCACATCCATCAGGGCATTGATGTCATCAACGAGTATATCGGAGGCCTCTTTTAAAAGGCAGGCAAAGGACGTGTCGAGAATGTCCGATGAAGTGACGCCCATATGGATGTATTTGGACGATGGCCCCACGTATTCCGCAACACACTCTATGAATGCGACGACATCGTGCCTTGTCCTCTTTTCGATCTCGAGGATCTTCCCCGCATCGAACCTGGCCCTTTCCCTGATCGCCTTCAGATCTTCAGGGGGGATGAGGGAAAGCTCCCCGTAGGCCTCGCAGATAAGGACCTCTATGTCGAGCCACTTACCAAACCTGTTCTGATCGGTCCAGACCTTCGCCATTCTCTGCAATGTATACCGCTCGATCATGTCCCTATCTTACCCGATATATATGGTGTTGTCAACGTTGCCGCCCCTGCCGCGTGCCGTCAGCCGGGCTGAACGAGAAATCTTTTGAAGATCGCCGGTATCATCGAGTGGGTTGTCTTTGACCTGACCGACGCCCATTCCGTCTTTAATCCTTCCACGAGGGGCTCGTCCTTGTCGGAGAGGATCGATGATTCACCCAGCTCGTTGTCTGAAGAATCGTAGTCTGTCGCGGGGATGACCCTGTATCTTTTTTTTGCTGCGTCTATCTCGACGAGGCAGAGGGTATAGCGGAACCGTTGGTATCCCTTCGCCGGCAGCCCTGCCCCTTTTCTCTGCTCTTTGTACCTTTGCGCTGCCTCTTTCGTTTTGAATATCAACGAGACCCACACTGCGAACTTCGTGGGGAGCTGCCGGTAGCACTCCATTGAGGCGAAGATATTGTCCTCTCCGCCTTCCGTATCGATAATCTTGTCAAGGTCGCAGTATGAGGCTACCTCGCCGTCCTCGTAGATTAGTTTCCAGTTCCACATAGATGTGCCCCTTTCTTTATGTGCAGTCCCAGACAGAGACGGTCTGGAACATGCTCACATGGATGCACTGAACGATGTCGACAACGATAATCGCTGTTGACGGAGAGTGAATAAAACCTTCCAGGGCAGGGTGTTTCTTTGTAAATGTTGCTACGAACCCATCCCTCGTCCTGCCTTTTTTCACGGGCCTTCCTTTTCCGATGATAGTTACGGCCTCTGTCTCCATGAGGCCCTTTTTCTTTCGCGAGCGGCTGTCGATGAGCAACGCGGCATTCCGTGAGCGTATAATATTTCTGTATTTGCGGGTACCTCTCGGCGTTGCAAATATAATCTTTTTCAGGTCCGGCGTGAGGGCAAAGGAGACAAGGGACGCATAAGGGACTCCCTTGTCATCGGTTGCGAGGACGGCAAAATCTTCCGTTTTGTCCAGCTCCCGCAGCCTGTCCGGAACCGACACGGAACCCTTTTTTGTCTTGCTTGGTATGGCCTCTTTCTGTTTCATTGTTTTTTCTCCGGCGTAACGATCAGCCCTTATTCTTTCTTCATGGCGCTGACGTTTTCAATATAGCGCCTTATGTCGAATTTCGATCTGCATCCATTATAGCTCATGTAGCGGATTTTACCAAAGATATTCCGTTCGCCCCACGCCCTGTCATGTACGCCCCCTATGCTCCAGGCGATGCCGGCGTATCCGTTCGGGTCCCTTCCGTCGAGCTCGTAGCGATCGTTCAGATATATTGCTGTTTCCATTGCCTCTTCGGGAGACCCTGACCACTCAAGGATCTTTTTTGCCCAGTACATCCGCATATAGCCATGCATCTTCCCCTTTAAGACCATTTCAAGCTGGGCGGCATTCCAGAGATCGTCGTGGGTTGCACCCCTCTCAAATTCCTCCACGCTGTATCGGTAGAATCTTTTATCATTCCTGTGGTCATTGAGGGTCTTTTTTGCCCATTCGGGAAACCCCTCGAAGCTGTCATAATGTGGGTTGTAAAAGCAGAAATTATCAGAGAGCTCCCTCCGGACGATCAGCTCTTCGAGGAAGGACGCCCGCATCGGGACGTCGGGCACCCTTCTCGTTACCTCGATGGCCGCGCGCTGTGCTGATAATTGGCCGAAGTGAAGGTAAGGAGAGAGATTGGACTGGCAATCTTTCGACGGGTCATTCCTGCTGGTGTTATAATCACCTATCTTTTTCTCGATAAAGCGCCTGAGCTCCTTTCCGGCAGCCTTTTCTCCCGGCACGATCCAATCCGCAGCCTTTACGGCCCGGTCGGCACGCGGCATTCGGGAAAGACTTTCCCAGTCCGTTTTGGCGTGCGCCCTGTCCTGTTGCCACGGGTGCTCCTTCGTTTTCGGCAGATCTTCCAGAAACTCGGGGAGGAGCCTCTGTATCTTCTTCCGTATCGTATAGGCGCCGAATTCCTGTTTCGGCGAGGCCGTACGGCAGGGAACGATATTGTGGGCATCTACTTCGTAAAAAGGAATGCCGATCTTTCGGGCAGCTTGCTCTTTCCATTGCCGCTTGACGCGAAGAGGGTCGAAATCGGAGACGAGGCAGGCTATTCTGTTTGTAGCAACAAAGACGGGAATGGTATTCCCCGGTTCTCCCGTTTTGACAAGGAAGGGGATCTTCAGTGCGCCCAGTCTTTGCTCCACCTCCTTCAGGCCGGCAAGCATAAAATCATAGTGCCTTACAGCAGCTTCCAGAAATTGAGGCGCGAGGCAGAAGACAACAACAAGAGGAGATCTTTTTTCCATGGCGAGCTCCTGTGCAAAGATAAGCGCCCAGTTGTCGTTTACCCGTTGGTCGCGGCTCATCCAGTATGCCACAGTCCCTGGAGCATCTCCGCCCTCTTTAAGTATTGTTACCCTCTCATGCCTCACAGATATTCTCTTCAGCGTCATATGAAGATTTTATATTATCACCGTACCCGAAACTTTGCTATACTAATCAAATACAACCAGAGACATCTCGCTGCCGGAAGGGGGCCGCGGATAGCCATATCATGAACTTTATGGAGGGAGAACATGAAGCTTAGTGAATATTTCGAGAATACGAAGGGACGAGGAGTGCTCGCAACATCTGATTCCGAAGGGAAGGTCGATGTGGCGGTCTATTCGCGGCCCCATTTTATCGATGAGGAGACGATCGCTTACATTATGACCGACAGATTGACCCACAAGAATCTCAGGTCAAACCCATATGCTGCATATCTTTTCATGGAATCCGGAGAAAAATTCATCGGCAAGAGGCTTTACCTCAGGAGGATCATGGAAGAGTCTGACCCAGAGAAGATCAACGCGATCAGGTGGAGAAAAAGCTACACAGTGCCGGAAGACCAGAAGAACGAGAAGCGCTTCCTTGTCTACTTCAAGATCGAGAAGGTTCTCCCGCTCATCGGGGACAAGGAATAGCATGAGCCACAACCACGACCGCCCCAGCATCAGGGCGTTCTTTACCAATATGAATGCGCCCATGCCTCTCCCGCGCAAAATATGGCTCCTGCTCAGGAATAACCTTAAAAAGATCATCACGATGAGGAGCTGCTGCGGCCACCCGGGCGAACCAGGCTGCTGACAAGGGCCGACGCATCACACCGGTCGGTGAGGATCAGATATCTTTTGCCTTCTCCGCAAAAATTGCGCTATACTTGAATGGGAACAACGAAAGGCCGGGCGAACATGAAGGTCGTCTATAAAGTATGGCTTGATAATGAAGGAAAGGCCTTCGGCGAGGGGCCTTACCAGCTCCTCAAGCACGTTGAGGCAACGGGCTCCCTGCACCGCGCCGCGAGCGACCTAAGGATATCCTACCGCAAGGCCTGGGCGACGCTTCACAGGGCCGAGAAAAGGCTCGGGTTTGCCCTTCTGGAAAGAAAGATCGGCGGCGTATCGGGCGGCGGATCGGAGTTGACAGCCGAGGGAAAAACACTGATGGCAAATTATGAGAAGTTCCGGGAAGAGATCAAAACGCTTGTTGAGAAGGCATATATAAAGCATCTCGGTGACCTATGAATGGGGCTCGCGGTCGCCACCCCTTGTCCCCTCTTCGGGCAAAGCCACACCCACTTCGTGGGTACCCGGCCTCTCCCTCTCGCTCAAGAATTCGCTATTACCTATAAATCATAAGGCTCACTGCATTTCTTAATATCGAAACGCTAATATCGTGCGGTTCAATCCTGACGAAGGAGTGACAATCTAAAATACCCATGCCGCGATCCGGGGCAACAACACTCCCCCTCCCTTTGCGGCCGAGGCCGGGGCACCGGTAGTGCTTGGCAACAACCCCCTCCTCCTGAAGAAAAGGGTTAAGGCACAAATGGCACTTGGTAGCGCATTCCCTCCCCCCTGGAGGACGAATTCGAGGCGCTGGTAGTACATCGCAGCAACATCCCTTCTCCCTAGCAAGAGAGGGTCATCGCAGCAACATTCCCTCTCCCCTTGCGGGAGAGGGTCAGGGTGAGGGGGGAATGGCTGGGCCGGACCCCTGCTTATTTACCTGCTTCGTTTCGCGGCACGGAACTCCTGCTCATCGAGGACCCCGTCTCTGTTCTTATCGTATTCCCTGAATTGCTGCAGCGTAAGGTCTGGGAATATAACACTCAATTCCACTGCCGATACCTTCCCGTCCTTGTTGTTGTCCACGTCCCGAAACTCCGAAGTCATCGGCCTGTCACGGAGTCTGACGGGTTTTGTCCTGATGGAGGCTGTTTTCTGAGGTTTTTTCGCCTCTGTTTTTAAAGATGGTTTTTTTGATTGCCCGGAGGCCGCATCAGAGGCCTTTTGTTTCATTGCCTTTTGTACGGTCTTGTTTTGTTCCGGCGGCCGTGCCTGTCCAGGCCCGGCATGAGCGGTTTTCGTTTGTGTTGCCGCAGGGGGGAGGCCTTTTCTGATCTGCAGCCCGCCCTTCTTATAAGAGATAGTTACGGTATCCCCTTTTTTTATCTCATCGAGATCTGTATACCCGATGAAAGAAGGGTTGACCATGTCAAAGGTTATTGTCTTTCCCTTGCCCTTCAGAGTGATACTCTTCGCGGCCCAGTCGATATGTATGACAGAGCCGGTGACGTCGACGGCTGAGCGGGTTTTTACCCGGATAAAGTAGCGTTCTTTCGGTGTTGCAGAAGACTTGTCCGAGGCATCGGATACTACCTTAAGCCCCTGCTGGGACGCTGCGGGATTTTCCCCGGCCATGGCAAATAAAGCGGCTATCATGCTTGCTGCGCCAAAAAGTCCTAAGATCAGGATTTTTTTCATACCGGCAATGTGATGTTTTAACTATGTCTCTGTGACAAGTCAAGACTTTCATGGCTATCCATGAGATTATATGCTTGATTTTTTTAGCTCCAGACCGTAACATTCTTTGTTTGCTGCTGCATTCTCCGGACGCATTATGCTGATAGAAAAATTTATCGCCCATATCGCGCGAAAAAAGAACGCCGCATATCTACAGTTCTCTCCGCGCGCGTCGCATACCATACCGCGCAAGCGCAGCGATACGCCTCTTTTGCTTTATGTCCATGTCCCTTTCTGCGAGGAGCTCTGTCCTTACTGTTCCTTCAATAGGGTCGTCTTCGATGAGGCGCTGGCGAGGCCGTACTTTGAGGCGCTGCGAAAAGAGGTCCTGATGTACAAGGATCTGGGCTACGATTTCGGCGCCCTCTATGTCGGCGGCGGGACCCCCACCATCCTCATCGACGAGCTTGCAGACACCGTAGAACTGATAAAGAAGACATACCGGATCATGGAGATATCCGTTGAGACGAACCCGAACCACCTGACGGACAAAAACATCGATATCCTGAAAGAAATAGGAGTGAACAGGCTTTCAGTGGGGGTCCAGACCTTTGAAGACGGGCTTCTGAAGACCATCGGACGTTACCATAAGTACGGAAGCGGTGAAGAGATAGCCGGGCGGCTTCGGTCGACACAGGGAAAGTTCAACACCCTCAATGCCGACATGATCTTCAATTTTCCGACCCAGACCATGGCTATCCTCGAAGAGGACCTCTCGCGGCTTACTGGACTGAAGGTTGACCAGATCACCTATTACCCCCTTATGGTTTCAGATTATACAAAGGGTGTGATGAGCGAAAAGGTGGGCGCCGTGAAGTATGGGCGGGGCAGGGAATTCTACACAAAGATCACGGACAGGCTTGCCCCGCTTTATGAGCCGACGACAGCATGGTGCTTCTCAAAGGCAGACGGAATGATCGACGAATACGTGGTCAATTACGAGGAGTATGCCGGTCTCGGAAGCGGTTCTATCGGCTACATCGGCGGGAACGTCTATGCCAACACTTTTGACATCGTCGATTACGTCAGGCGCATCGGAAGAGGCGAGTTTCCCGTTGTCGCAAAGCGCGAATGCTCCATAAAAGAACGCCTTCTCTATGATTTTCTCATGAAGCTTTTCGGCCTCCATCTTGATCTTACCGAGCTCGGCAGGAAATACGGTGAAGAAGCTGGCGAATACCTGAGGTGGGAGATCGCCTTTTTCAAGGCCGTGGGCGGGCTGGAACAACGCGAACACATACTTTCCCTCACGAAAAAGGGCCAGTACTACTGGGTCATCATGATGAGGGAGTTCTTTATCGGCGTCAACAACTTCCGGGACTACTGCCGTGAGATCGCGCAGCTTTCCTCACATTCGCATTGACAATAGGGACGGTAATTAATACATTTAATGTTACGGAAGTGCCGAGGCGCCTGGTGGGTCTCCTGGTCTTCAAAACCAGTGCAGCGGTGACGAGCCGCTGGGTGGGTTCGATTCCCATGCACTTCCGCCATTTATTCAGCTGTCAGCCGGGAACATCATTTACCCCGACCGTTTAGCCTACCCCCACTGACAGGGACGTTGGTAACTTCTGTAACTTGTTGCGGTACCGCCTTCTTCCGTCAACCATATCCAATATCGCCGCGCGCACTAGGTTAGTTACAGAAGTTACCAACGTCCCTGTCCGGTCTGTCCGGTGAGCAGCCGTTGACAATGATCCATACTTTTTATAGTATCAAGACATAGCGAGAGAGAATGCCTTTCAAATAAACGAAGGGGGCGGGCTTATGCATTATATTATCTTGCCGTTTCTCGGGTTGTTGGCAGCCGGGATTCATATCTTTTTTACGAAACAGTGGCATGACGCAAAGACCGTCCTTGAGATCGTCATGGCCTACGGGTTCGCCTTCAATATAGGCATTTCAGGGCTATATGCATTCATGGGGCACGCATTCTTCTCGAACAAGGTAGCCGCATATATCGGGTGGCCGCCGGGCAGCCCATTCCAATTTGAAGTGGCCGTAACAAACCTGTCCTTTGGTGTTCTTGGCATACTTTGCTTTTGGTTCAGAGAAAGCTTTTGGCTGGCAACGATCGTAGCGTTCTCTGTGTTTGATCTCGGGGCGGCATACGGACATATAAGAGACATTATTATGAATCACAATCATGCCCCCGGAAATGCTGGGGCGCCGCTCTATGCAGATATTATAAAGCCGCTCGTGTTCATTGTTCTCTATATTGTTTATATATGATCAGCCTTCTAAAAAAGGACCCTGTCGCAACGTAGAACATAGAACGTTGAACGTATTTTGCCTAACTTTGCCTGGAAAGGGTTGCCGATTTTCTTCTTGTTATTTAGCCGTTGTTATGGCAAGAAATAGGCATTCAACCGCAAGGAGCGACCATGAAAAAACTTATTTGTATATTCCCAATGATGCTTATGCTGTCCCTGGGATTTGTTGCCCCGGTCATCGCTGACTGTCCAGACTCACCGATGTCGTGCTGGGGGCCTCCTATGGACCAGGGCGGTGCGAGGATCTACTGCGGGAACATCACTATCGGTACCTGCTATGATTGGAAGAGCGCAGCGTGCGTGCCATGTGATTTGACCAGCGATAATCCCCACAGGGATTGCGGCCGGTACAATAATCAGTGCAACTCTTCATTCCCGAATTGCTGCAAAGGGGATTGCTGGCCGGCTTACAAATATTGGGATGGAAGTATATGTTGCGGGGCGGAAGGATGGAAGCCGCCATACTGGCCGTAACCCCTAACTGTACCAAAAGTACCAAAAGGGACATAGTTGACTATCTTGACTCATCACTATTTCCCTCACAGTCAACTCTATTCTTCTTTTGCATACCAGTAATAGGAGAGTTAGTCGCGTCCCCAATTGCTCTGTTTGGTCCATCTCATCCTCTTTGTCGCAACGTTGAACATAGAACATTGAACGTAGAACGTATTTTGCTTCAGTGTGCCTGGATCGTGCCCGGGCGGGGCAGCGTCCTCCCAACTTGTGCAATCTGTTGACATTCTTATGCAAGGCTGGTACCGTTTCATTAAATCCGGTAAAAAAAGGGATATGAGCATGATATGCAAAAGAGGTATTGCAATATTCGGAGCGATTGTTTCTTTTTGTTTTTACCACCTCTTCCTTCGCAGACGACAAAGGCCCTACAGCGTGTGTCAAAAACAACGCGGGGGTCGTGCAAATAACGATTTATACAGAACGCGAGGCAGCGATCGAGCTTAATTAGGAGGGAGCGTTATGAGGCGGAGCATCATCTTGGTTTTCATGACAGTATTTTTCGGAATGCTTCTCATCCCCGGCCTGGCAGCGGCATGGGACGAGGCGCAATTGCAGCAATTAAAGACAAAAAATGAATGTTCCAGCTGCGACCTGAGCGGGGCGAATCTGAGCGGTATGAACTTAAGCGGGGCAAACCTGTACAAGGCAAACCTGTACAATGCCAACCTGAGCAATGCAAATCTCAGTGGGGCATACCTGAACAGGGCGGACCTCCCGGGGGCCAACCTGAGCAATGCCAACCTGAGCAATGCCAACCTGCACGGGGCATTTATGAAATCGGCCAACCTGAGCAATGCCAACCTGAGCAATGCGGACCTCGGCAGCGCATTCATGGAAGGGGCATACCTGTACGGGGCAAACCTTACCGGGGCAAACCTTACCGGTGCGAGCTTGAGCGGGGCCACATGGACGGACGGGTCAGTATGCAAATCCGGATCTGCCACAGAATGTAAGAAATAGCCTCTTTCCATGAGGCTCCCTGCCTTATCTGCCTGCGGTGTTCCCTGAGGCTGTGCCCTGACAGTTACCCGGGCGACAGGACGGCGAGAAGCTGGCCCGGCGTTTCAACGAGGCGGTCCGGCCCCTTTCCTTCAAGCATCCCTTTCGAGTTGAAGCCCCAGGACACGGCGATGATCCTGATGCCCGCCTTTCGACAGGCATCGATGTCCCCCACATCATCTCCCACATAGATCGTCTCTTCCGGAGAAAGGGCATATCGCGCGAGCGCCCCTTCGATGGCCCTGTACTTTTCAAGGGCAGGCGCATCGGCCCATACGAAATCGACCTGCCCGATGCCGTCCCTTGCAAGGATGTGCCTCACCGTCTCCTCCGTGTTCGACGTCACTATGCCTAGCCGGTAGTCTTTCCGCAGCGCGGCGAGGACCTCACCCATCCCTTTGACCGTAGAGGCCCCGCGCATGGCGCGATTGAGCAGGTCCTTGAATGATCCCACCCAGCGGGGAACCTGTTCCGCCGAAAGCCCGAACACGTCGGTCAGCACCTCGCGCGTGCTTTTCTTGCGGAGCATCGAAACTTCTCCGATCGGCACGTAGCCGAACGCCGCGGCCAGTTCGTTCGCGCAGGAGACAAAGATGGATTGGGAATCGACGATCGTCCCGTCGAAATCGAACATGACATTCTTCCATACCATGGCGGCCATGCCACATTCTACCATCCTTCGCCCACGTTCAGCCAGCAATAATGCAGCCATAAGGGGTGCCGGCGGTATCCGCCGGGTCGATCATTTGCCCCTTTATTTCCCGCGATGATCGACGGCAACCCGCGCTCCGCCACCGCCGTTGCCTCGGCCGACACGGTCCTTGTTGCGCTGTCGAAAGATGATCTGAACCGGCTCCTGAAAGAGAAGCCGTATGTGGGAATAAAGATGCTTCAGAAGATCGCCTTCTCGATGAGCCAGAGGCTCCGCCAGACCACCGGCATCCTTGTGGATTACCTCGAGAAGGAATCGTAAGTACGGATATTCCGTGAAGATAAGCATCGGTGCCGGGCTCTTCGTAAGCAAAAACGCTCATTCATTCCTGTCGTCCGTAGATTATTCTGTTGACCAATATTTTCCTCAATGGTAATTTTATGCCAATCCCTTGTGGTGTGGCGAGGGGTCCTGAAGTATCTGTATATATGAAAGGAAGGCGCAAATGACATTCCATGGCAGATCGGGCTGCGGACAACCGGGCCTGTCCGACGCGGGGAAAAAGGTCACGCTCGCGGGCTGGGTCGATGCGCTGAGGGACCATGGAGAGGTGCTCTTTATCCACCTCCGCGACAGAAGCGGTATAGTCCAGGTCGTGTTCAGTCCCGAATCGACCCCCGAGAAGACCTGCGAAATGGCAGGGCTTCTGAGGAACGAGTTCTGCGTGCTTATCAGGGGTACTGTGATCAGGCGCGCGGAAGGCACCGGGAACCCCAACATCGCCACCGGAGATATCGAGATAGTCGCGGACGACCTCACGATCCTGAGCAGGGCGAACCCATTGCCCTTTCCCATTTCGGAGAAGTCCATGGTCGCGGGCGCGGCGGTCAAAGGGGACGAATCGGTGGCCGAGGACCTGCGGCTCCAGTACCGGTACCTCGACCTTCGAAGGCCCACGATGCAGGACCACCTGATAAAAAGGCACCGCATCGTGAAGGCGGTTCGGGATTACCTCGACGAACAGGGGTTCGTTGAGGTAGAGACCCCCATGTTGACAAAGAGCACACCGGAAGGCGCACGCGACTACCTTGTCCCCAGCAGGCATTACCCGAAGAACTTCTACGCCCTTCCCCAGTCTCCCCAGCTCTTCAAGCAGCTTCTTATGGTCAGCGGCATGGAGCGCTATTTCCAGATCGTCAGGTGCTTCAGGGACGAGGACCTCCGTCCCAATCGGCAGCCGGAGTTCACCCAGCTTGACCTCGAGGCGTCGTTCATCGACGAGGAATTCATCTACGGACTTTTTGAAGAGCTTTCCGCAAGGATGTTCAGGATCGGCGGCATCGACCTGCCGCGCCCTTACCCGAGGATGACATGGCTCGACGCCATGAACGCCGCGGGCTCCGACCGGCCGGACCTGCGCTTCGGCATGACCTTTCGGGACGCGACGGACATCTTCGCCGACACCAGATATGGCATCTTCAGGCAGATACTCGACAGGGGCGGCTGCATAAAGGGCATCAACGTCAAGGGGCAGTCGGAGCGCCTGAGCAAGAACATCCTCCAGAACGAATACGCGAAGGAGATCGTCCCGGGCTTTGGCGCCAAGGGCATGACCTGGATGCGGGTCACGGAGGGCGGGCTGGAATCGAACATCGTGCAGTTCTTCAGCGACCATGAGCGGGGCGAGGTCCTCAGGCGCTTTGACGCGCGAAGCGGCGACGTGATCCTCATGATCGCCGACCCGTCCTGGGCGCTCGTCTGCTCGGCGCTCGGCCAGCTCCGCCTCCACGTGGCGGGGCGGCTGAACCTGATCCCCGAAGGCGTGTTCCATCCCCTGTGGGTGACCGATTTTCCCCTCTTCGAGGCAACGGAAAAGGGCGTCACGTCGAGCCACCATCCATTTACAATGCCTGACAGGACCGATTTTAACCCCGGCAACATGGAGGAGCTTCTGACGCTCCGCTCGCGCGCGTACGACCTCGTTGTCAACGGCGAGGAGCTCGGCGGAGGAAGCATAAGGATCAATAACAGGGAGCTGCAGAACAAAATATTCACGGCCCTCGGCCTGTCGGCGGAAGCTGTGGAGGAAAAGTTCGGCTTCTTTCTCCGCGCCCTTGAATACGGGGCCCCGCCCCACGGCGGCATAGCGCTGGGGATAGACCGGGTCGTGGCCATGATCCTTGGAGCGTCGTCGATCAGGGAGGTGATAGCCTTTCCCAAGAACCGAAGCGCCTTGTGCCCTCTTACCAAGGCGCCTTCCGAGGTCGCCCGTGAGCAGCTCTCCGAGCTTGGCCTCCTCGACATGGGAGGGACGCAGCCTCTGCCCGGGACCACGGAACAGCAGGACATGATCGATTCATTGTCCTGGGTCTCCCGCATCGGCATAGCCGCAGGGGAGCGGGATGCAATAGTAAACGCGGTAGAGGATGCGAAGGCCCTGGTGGAATTGGTCAATGGCCGTGCAGGCCGGGAGGAGCCGATGTTCTCCGTTATTGCTTTGGAGAACCGTACCCGGGAGGGTAATGCGCCCCGTATAAGCCCGCTGGCTGAAAAGGGCGAGATCTTCAGGAACGCGCCCGCGGAAAAGGGCGGGTATTTTAAGGTAGCGAGCATCCTGGAATAAACGATGAGGACGACAGCGGACATATTTACATACAAAAACACATCACAGCAGGAGCGCGCCAAAGGCGGTCCGCTCGCAGGGAAAAGGGTCGTCATACAGCCCAACATGTGCGCCCGCGGATGGCTTACTGATGCAGGCTCCCGCGCCCTTGAGGGCTTTATCGCCCTCGAAGACGCGACGGTCGTTGCCCGCCTCAGGGAGGCCGGCGCGCAACTGGCGGGAAGCGCCCGCATGGGCGAGCTGGGGTTCGGCCTGAAGGGGGACACGGGAGCGCAGGCTATCGCTGCAGGCGAGGCCGATATCGCCCTGATCACCGACACGATGGGCGAAGCGCGGGTGGCCGCTGCAGCGCATGGTCTTTTCGCGTTCAAGGCGAGCTTCGGCGTTATCTCACGGTTCGGCCTTGTAGGCCTTGTTCCTTCCATAGAGTCCTGGGGAGTCTTGGCGAGAGACCTAGAAGACATCATCGCCGTTATGCGAGCTGTTACCGGAAAGGACGAGAACGATCCTTCCATGCCCGATGAAGAGCCGCCTGATCTCAGTAACATCGGCGGCCCGCTGATGAAAGGACAAACCGCTGGCGTTATCAAAGAATGTCTCGGCGGCCTTAGTGTTGAGGAGGTGCGCCTTTTTCAGACAGGGCTTGAGAGGCTTGAACAGGCGGGGTTTACCATGCAGGAGGTGAGCTTTCAGGACTTCGGCCTCTTCCGCGTTGTCCACAACGTGATCGGTTCCGTTGAGGCGTCCTCCAGCGCGGGCAAGTACGACGGCGTCCGGTACGGCCACCGCGCCTCCTCTGCAAAGCATTGGAACGAGATGTACCTCAATACACGCGGGGAATCATTCGGGACGCTTATCAAAGAATACCTCTTCCAGGGGGCGTATTTCCAGTTCGAGAACTACCGTGCCTTCGAGAACGCCTGCCGGATCCGGGGCCGCCTTGTTCGGGATACGGCGGATTTGTTTAAGAACGTCAGCGTCCTCGCCTTTCCTACGCGGCGGCTTGGCCTTAACGCCGCTGCGGCCACATCGGCCAGGGAGGTGTACGACGCCTTTTCGCTGACGCTTCCCGCGAACATAACGGGCCAGCCCGCCCTCCACGTACCATCCTTTGCCAGGGGTCCCGAGGGAGACATGGGCATGCAGCTTGCGGCTCCCCGCCTTGCCGATGCCGGCCTGTTGGAAATCGGCAAAGTACTTGCGTCAGCAATGTCAGGAGCGGAACGGAAATGAAATATGAAGCCGTGATAGGTCTTGAGATACATGTCCAGCTCAACGCCGCCACCAAGCTTTTCTGCGACTGCCCGAACCGCCCGGGCGATGAGCCGAACAGGAATACATGCCCTGTCTGCCTCTGGCTGCCCGGCGCGCTGCCGAAATTGAGCAGGGAGGCGCTTGAGAAGGCAACGCTCGCCTGCCTTGCGCTCAACTGCACCATCCAGCCCGAGAGCGCCTTCGACCAGAAGGTCTATTATTATCCAGACCTGCCGAAGGGGTTCCAGCTCTCCCAGCACCACAAGCCCCTTGCGAGGAACGGCTGGATCGACATCATCGGAGAGGATGGAAAGCAAAAAAGACTGCGTATCCACCATATCCACATGGAAGAGGACGTGGCCAAGCTCGTCCACGAGATGGAGGGCAGGACGCCCGTCAGCCTCGTCGATTTCAACCGGGCCGGCACGCCGCTCATCGAGATCGTGAGCGAACCGGATATGCGAAGCCCCTACGATGCGATGGAATACGTCAAGGCATTAAGGACGCAGCTTCGCTATACGGGCAGCGCCGATTGCAGCATGGAGCAAGGGACGCTCCGCGTGGACGCCAACATCTCTCTTCGGCCTTTCGGCACCGATGAGCTCAATACGAAGGTGGAAGTAAAGAATATGAACTCCATCCGCAACGTGGGCGACGCCATTGCCTATGAGATCGTCCGCCAGGGCGAATGCCTCGACAGGGACGAGCCCATCGTGCTCCATACAAGGCTCTGGGACCCGGAAAAGCGTGTGACCATGCCGATGCGCGGCAAATTTTCCGGACCCTGCGTGCCCGACCCGTCGGTGGCGAGGATCGTGGTCACCGATGACTGGCTGAAGGATATACGAAGAAGGCTTCCGGAGATGCCGGGGAGGAAGGCGGAGCGTTTTTCAAAAGAATACGGCCTTACCCCCGAGGAGGCCTCGAATATGAGCCAGGAGCGGGAGATCTCGGAATTTTTCGAAGAGGTGGCCCGGCAGGGGATCCCGCCGCGAAAGGCCGCAAGCTGGATCACAACCCACTTGGTACCCGCCCTCAGGGACCGCGACGTGACAATAACAGAGACGCCGCTTACCTCTGGGCGATTTGCCCGCCTCCTCGCCATCCTTGAAACGGGTGTTATAAACGCTCACGCAGCAAAGGAGGTATTGCTCCAGCTCCTCGCGAGCGACCGATCACCTGATGAGATCGTAGAGAAGGGCAAATACCGGCAGGTTTCCGACAATAGCGAGCTTGAGGCGATCGTCGATAAGATCCTTGCGGACCATCCGTCCGATGTCGACGATTTCAGGGGCGGGAACGCCAAGGTGATGGGCTTCCTGATGGGGCTGGCTATGAAGGCGTCGGGGGGAAAGGCGAACCCCAGGCTCTTAAAAGAGATCTTTACGAAAAAGCTGGGCTGAACACAGATATCCGGAGGAGAGAATGGACATTAAACCGCGGTGCTACGATAAGGTTGTTGAGCTTATTAAAAAAGGCGTCAACATACCAAATCCGTTGACCCTTGATCTGGGCGATGAGGTTGATGCCGAACATATATCCGCAAAGGACGTCACCATATACCCGGGATGCAGGATATACGGCGGGCAGACCGTCATATCTGCAGGCGCGCGGATCGGATATGAAGGGCCCGTTACAATAGACAACTGCCAGTTGGGACCGAAGGTGGAGCTCAAAGGAGGATATTTTAACAGGTCCGTATTCCTGGAGAAGGCGAACATGGGGCTGGGGGCGCAGGTGCGGGAAGGCTGCATCCTCGAAGAGGAGGCCAACGGCGCGCATTGCGTCGGCCTGAAGCAGACGATACTCTTTCCCTTTGTAACGCTCGGAAGCCTGATCAACTTCTGCGATTGCCTCATGGCAGGCGGCACGAGCCGCAAGGACCACAGCGAGGTAGGCAGCTCGTACATCCATTTCAACTACACGCCGGACGGCGACAAGACCACCCCTTCGCTGATCGGGGACGTACCGAGGGGCGTCATGCTTAACCGGCCCGCCATCTTTCTCGGCGGCCAGGGCGGTATCGTTGGCCCCCTGCGCATGGGGTTCGGCAACGTCATTGCCGCCGGTTCCATACTGAGGAACGATTTCCCGGAAGACAACAGGCTTATCGTGGGAAAGACGCACTCCCCGAAGACGATACAATTCACCCCCAGGACATATGCGAACCTCCCCAGGATCGTGGCAAACAACATCACCTACCTTGCGAACCTAATGGGCCTGGAGGAATGGTACGTTCATGTGAGGCACCCCTTCCTCGAGGCTGAGGAGTTCGGCAGCCTCATCTATGCCGGACTGCTGGACAAGCTGGCCCTTGCGAAGAAGGAGCGGATGAAGCGTCTGCAGGTGTTGGCCGAAAAGGCAAGTGTACCTCCTGCCGGCGGTGCGCAGGCGCAGAGGGGATGGGACGGAAGGAAAGAGCTCCACGAGAGATTCATCGAGATAGAGAAACTGTTCGCAGGCGGCGTGGCGAGCGATACGGTCGAGAAGGCCCGCGAGGACTTCCTCTCATCTTTTGATAAGGCATCGGGCGAAAGCAAAAAGGATTATATAAAGGTGATACAGGGCCTTCCTGTCGATGTCTCCGGGAAAGGCGTTGCGTGGCTTCAGGGGGTTGTGGACGACTTCTGCAGAAAGGCACAAATGATAGTGCCGTCGCTTTCAATGTTCAGCTAATGATCTTAGTAATATACTACAAGGAGGAACCATTATGGGAAAACTGTTTGGTACCGATGGAGTGAGAGGAGAGGCGAACCGCTATCCGATGAACGCTGAGATAGCCTTCGCAATAGGCCAGGCAGTCGTTTATCTCTTAAAGAAGGAGCACTATCGTACGAGGATAGTGATCGGGAAAGACACGCGCATCTCAGGGTATATGCTCGAAGGATCGCTGGAATCAGGGATAACCTCAATGGGAGGAGATCCCTACCTGCTCGGGGTTTTGCCTACCCCCGGCATAGCCTTCATCGCCCAGAGCATGCGCGCCGACGCTGGGGTAGTCATATCGGCGTCCCACAATCCCTATCAGGACAACGGGATAAAGATCTTTTCCGGCAGCGGCTTCAAGCTTTCAGACGAACAGGAAGAGGAGATCGAGAATCTTATGCTGAGCAATACGCTCCATACCTTGGTGCCCCCGGTGAAGGACATGGGACAGGCATACCGCCTCGACGATGTTAAGGGTCGTTATATAGTCTTTTTAAAGAACACCTTCCCGAGAAACCTGTCCATGGAGGGGATGAAGATCGTCATAGACACGGCCAACGGCGCCACATACAAGGTTGCCCCGGAGATGTTCTGGGAATTGGGCGCAGACGTAGAGGTCATCCACAACACCCCGAACGGCATAAATATCAATGACAGATGCGGTTCACAACACACGAGGGACCTCAAAAAAAAGGTAGTCGAGAACGGAGCGGAGATAGGGCTTGCCTTTGACGGTGACGGCGACCGCCTCATCGCCGTGGACGAAACAGGGCAGGAGATAACGGGCGACCAGATCCTTCTTATATGCGCCTCTATGCTCAAGGAGCAGGGAAAACTGAAGAACGACCTCTTGGTGAGCACCGTGATGAGCAACCTGGGGTTGCGCGTGGCATGCAAACGCTGCGGTTTCAAATACCACGCATCGAAGGTCGGCGACCGCTACGTCCTGGAGGATATGCTGAAGCTGGGCAGCGTGATAGGCGGGGAAGAGTCGGGCCATATGATCTTCCTCGACCATCATACCACGGGCGACGGCATCATTACCGCAGTACAACTGATCGCGGCCATGGTCAAGACGGGAAAGCGCCTCTCAGAGCTCGCGAAGATGATGGACATCTACCCGCAGAAGCTTATCAACGTGGACGTGCAGAGCAAGCCTGACGTCGCAACGGTGCCCGGGATCATGGAGGCGATCACCAGGGTCGAGAAGGAGCTGGGAGACGACGGCCGGGTACTTGTGCGCTATTCAGGCACACAGAATATGTGCAGGGTCATGGTCGAAGGGCCGTCAGACGATGTGACGGAAAAGTACTGCAAAGAGATAGCCGATGCCGTGAAGTGCGCGATTGGATGAGGACAGGAGGGGAGAGATGCCCATCAAGGTAGTGATCACGGATGATTTTACCCACCTCAGTAAGGTTGCGGCGGATATCGTGAAGGGAAAGATCATCGAGCTCCTTAAAAAGAAAAAAGAGATCGTCCTGGGGCTTGCCACGGGAAACTCGCCGACGGGCATGTACAAGCGCCTGGCGCAGGCGGCGAACAGCGGTGAGTTTGACAGCGGCCGCATCAGGAGCTTCAACCTCGACGAATATGTGGGCCTGCCCGGTGAGAACGCCCAGCAGCGCCTTATGCACCCCGAAAGCTATTGCTATTTCATGATACAGGAACTCTTCGGGCTTCTGAAGGACAAATTCATCGAGACGAATGTGCCCTATGGCTCTTTAATTGACCAGAAGACCCTCATAAAAGAGCTTCGACAATACCCCGGAGACTGGACGTACAAAGGCGCAGACGCCGGGAAATCTATCGCCATAAAACAGAAGACAGGATCTGGATACCTTGCTTGGGTCAGAAAGGAGATCCTCGACGGCTATGCGAAGAAGATCAAAAAGGCGGGAGGAATAGACCTTCAGGTGATCGGCGTGGGAGGCCGCGGCCATGTTGCCTTCCACGAATCGGGTATACCCTTCAAGGGGAGCTCGGTCATGCTTGTAAAGCTCGACGACAATACGATAAGCAACGCCGTGACGGACGGACATTTTCCTTCGGTAGAGAATTCCCCGCACTATGCCATATCCATGGGCGCCGAGCTCGTCTACCAGGCGCGGAACGTGGTGCTTCTGGCGAACGGCGAACGAAAGGTTGAGTCCGTTACCCGATCGCTTCTGGATGACCTTACCCCTGAGGTTCCAATCTCCTACGGACAGCGCTATGCAAAAATACGCGATAACCTGACATACGTCCTTGACAGGATCGCCGGCAGGGAGCTTCTTTCAAAGAAAGGCGAGTTGAGGACGAAGGGGGTTGTGATCGAGGATCTGACGACGCCATAGCGGTCAGCGAAATGTCGAGCCTTGAAAGAGATATAGCAGCCCTGGTCAAGGCAAAAGGGCCGCATACGGGACTTGAGATCAGGAAGGCCATCGATGCGGGCAGCCTTGCTGTCTGGAAGACGTGCAAAACCTCTCCCAGGCTACGCACAGAGGTCGTCGGCAGAAGGTATCTGAGGCTTGACCGTCACGTCGAAGGTTTAGCCCGCCTCTCCCCTTCTATCCTGAGGGAGTTTTTTACTTACTCGGTGGTGGGACCGGCAGACGAGCCGGAACCGCTTGAAAGAAGATGCGCCGAAGTGATGGCCCGTATCCGCGAGATAAGCCGGTTCAAGCTTGACCTCGCCGGAAAGATGGTTGCCGGCATCATGGAGGAGTTCGGTGACGGGGTGTTGAAGAAACACCCCGTCTGCTTTATCATAGCCGGCGACGTGGTCTATGATATGGCCCATGATGTTCCCCGGCCGGAACGCAGCACGGGAAGGCTTGTCAGGGGTTCGGATATCGACCTCGTCGCCATAGTCGACGATGCCCTGCCCGACCCTTATATCAAGAAGCTCGATGAGCTCATATACAGGAAGAAATACAGGATGCTCATTGATCCCGCCGTCAACGAGGAAGTGGACTATAAGATCAAAAGGCTAAGCCTCATAAGGGAGCAGGCCCGCTTCGACAATTTCAAATATATGGTCGCCATCAAGATCCTCCAGGAAGGAGTGCTGCTCCACGGAGACGAAGAGCTTTTCCGCGCCGTCAAGAAGATCATTAAGGAGAAGGGGCTTCAGGAGAGGTTTGACGAGTTTGAGAGGCTCGCGAAGGTATTCAGAAAAAGGGCCGAGGAGTCCATACTGTACGATGACCTGGATCAGGCGGCGGTAGAGGAGATGCACCTCTTCTACTCGGCCGAGGAGTTCGAGGAATTCGAGTAGTAGTTTACCTCTTCGCCGGCGTCTTCCCCTCGCGGGCCCTCGTTGCAGCGAGGGCGAATAGAAAACCTATTGCAATAAGTGTTTTTACTGGTATTATTGAAAAGGGGGACATATTATAAAAAATATGAAGAGTTTCGAACGCTGCTGAAGCTGGTGAATGTTGAAGGATAATATAAAGAGCGCCGAACTTTTACAGGAATCGTCAGTATTGCCCGGTCAGGGGGAACAACTAAAAAGACCTGCATGCAGGCGTGGAAGATCCGATGCACCCTTAAGAAAAGATGAGACAATCTATAAAGCCGCAATAGAGAACTCTAACGACGGCGTTATTATTCTGCGAGGCGACAAACGCCTTTACTGTAACAGGAAATACCTTGAGATGCTTGGTTATGAAAGCCTGGAAGAGCTTTCTCGTGTGCCCATCTACGCGACCGTCCATCCCGATGACCGAAAGATGGTGGTGGATTATGCTGCAAGGAGGCAGTGCGGGGAACAAGCCCCAACGCTGTATGAGTGCAGGATGATAAAGAAAGACGGCTCAACGGTACATGTCGAGGTCTCGGCCTCCAGTATCAAGTATAAGGGCAAGGCCGCTTCCTTTGGCTTCGTAAGGGATATAACGGCATACTGGGAAGCAGAGAAAACGCTCAGTGCAAAGGAAAAAATCCTGCAGGAGCTGATCCACGCAACGAATGAACCCCTCTTCCTGATCGATGCAGAGGGAACTATTCTCATAGCGAACGAAGCGTTGGCAAAAAGAATGGGCAAGGAAGTTAAGGATCTGATCGGCTCGTGCATATACGATTACTTCGGGCCGGACGTGGGAAGTGCGAGAAAAGAGCAGATCGACCAGGTCGTCCATACCGGGCGTCCGATCCAATTTGAACATACAAGGGCCGGGAGAATCTACGATGCATTTGCCTACCCTGTTTTTGATGAAAACAGAAAGGTATCACAGATAGCAGTTTTTGCCATCGATATCACCGAGCGGAAAAAGGCCGAGAAGGCCCTTAAATATAGCGAGGAGACGCTGCGCGCCCTGTTTCACGCAAGCAGTGAAGCGCTTCTTCTAATCGACAGGGAGGGAAAAATCCTTGTGGTGAACGAGGCGCTTGCCCGCAGCCTGGGGAGAACACCCGCGGATCTTGTCGGTACCAACCAGTACGATTACTTCCCGCAGGATGTGGCGGAAAACAGAAAGCGGCATTTCGATGAGGTCGTCAGGACCGGCAAGGCGGCGCATTTTACTGATACACGGGCCGGGAGATCCTTTGAAGTGTTCGGCTACCCTGTTTTTGATGATTTCGGCAAAGTGGCACGAATAGCAATTTTTGCCATCGATATCACCGAGCGCAAAAAGACTGAAGAAGCTCTGCAAGACAGTGCAGCGAAGTACAAGACGCTCTTCGAGAACGCCAACGACGCTATTTTCCTCATGAGCGGAGACAGGTTCATGGACTGCAACACGAGGACCCTGGAGATGTTCCAATGCACCAGGGAGCAGATCATCGGGCAATCTCCTTACAAGTTCTCTCCCCCCTTCCAGCCTTTTGGCAAAGGCTCGAAGGAAGAGGCCCTTGAGAAGATCAATGCGGCCTTGAGAGGAGAACATCGTTTCTTTGAGTGGACGCACTGTCGCTATGACGGGACACCTTTCGACGCCGAGGTGAGCCTGAACCGCATCGAACTGGCCGGCAAGACATACATCCAGGCGATCGTACGAGATATTACTGAACGGAAAAAGGCAGAACAATCACTCCAGGCAAGCGAGGAAAAATACCGCACTATCTACGAGCATTCCATAGTTGGGATCTTCCAGTCGACCCCGGATGGAAGGCATCTGAGCGCAAACCCTGCCATGGCGAAGATGTTCGGGTACGACACACCTGAGGAGATGATCGAAACAACGACCGACATAGCGAAACAGATATATGTGCACCCTGAAGAAAGGGAGGCGTTCAAGAGAACGGTCGCGGAACAGGGTTTCGTGGAAGGGTTTGAATCGGAACAGTACAGAAGGGACGGGAGCACCTTCTGGGTCTCCACAAATGCCCGCAAGGTCAGGGCGTCCGACGGTACGACACTCTGCTACGAGGGCACCATCATTGATATTACCGTGAGCAAAAAGGCAGAAGAGGCTCTGCGACAGGAGCGGGAACGGTTTTTTACTCTTACGGAAAACGCCCCATACGGACTTGTATTGATTGCCAAGGATGGTACCTTTCAGTACATTAACCCTAAATTCAAAGAGATATTCGGCTACGACCTCAATGATGTTCCAAACGGCAAGACATGGTTCAGAAAGGCATACCCTGGCCCGGCATACAGGCACACCGTGACAGCAGCATGGATCGAAGACCTGCAGGAGACGAGCGCTGCAGGACAGAGAATAAGGATCTTTCGTGTGAAGTGCAAAGATGGCGCTGAAAAGATCATCAGTTTTATGCCTGTTAAGCTGTCGGAAGGCAGCAATATAATGGCCTGTGAGGACATTACCCAGCGTAAACAAGCCGAAGAAGAGCTCAGCGTAGCACGGGAGCGGTTTTTTAACATTATCGAGTTCCTGCCCGACGCGACGCTGGTTATCGACCGCGAAAAAAGGGTAGTGACATGGAACCGTGCGTGTGAAGAGATGACAGGGGTCAAAAAGGAGGATATCATCGGAAAGGGCGACTATGAGTATGGCCTTGCCTTTTACGGCGAAAGACGCCCAATACTCATCGACTATGTCACCGCTGACCCCGACAAGTTGCGAGCAAAATACGAGTCGATCAAAAAGAAAGGAGATATGATCTACGGCGAGGTGTTCATACCGGGTTTGTACGGCGGGAAGGGCGGATACCTGTCAGGCACCGCCTCTCCGCTCTTTGACAGCAGCGGGAACATCGTCGGCGCCATAGAGTCGGTCAGGGATATCACCGAACGGAGAAATCTCGAATCCCAGCTCTTCCAGGTCCAGAAACTGCAGGCCATAGGCACCCTGGCAGGCGGTATTGCCCATGACTTCAACAACCTTCTGATGACCATTTTGGGATATACTTCGCTGATGCTCATGGAAATAGACCCAGGCCACCGCCATTACGAAAAGCTTAAAATTATCGAAAAACAGGTGCAGAGCGGGGCAGATCTGACAAAGCAACTGCTGGGCTTTGCCCGGGGCGGCAGATACGAGGTGAAGCCCACGGATTTGAACGATCTCATCATCAAATCCTCCGATGTGTTCAGCAGGACCAAGAGGGATATCGTCATACACAGGAAGCTCGATAGCGGCCTTCTCACCTCGGAGGTTGACCAGAGTCAGATAGAGCATGTGCTGCTGAACCTTTACATCAATGCCTGGCATGCGATGCCCTCGGGCGGTGAGCTTTATCTTGAGACGCAGAACATCACCATCGATGAAGGAAGTGCAGATTACTACATGGTAAAACCCGGGCACTATATAAAAATATCGGTGACGGATACAGGCGTGGGGATGGACGAGGCGACACAGCAGAGGATCTTTGAGCCTTTTTTCACCACAAGGGAGATGGGAAGGGGATCCGGCCTGGGATTGGCCTCAGCGCACGGCATCGTAAAGCACCATTGCGGCGCCATCAATGTCTACAGCGAGAAAGGCAAAGGCACGACCTTCAACATCTATCTCCCCGCGTCCGAAAAGGAGCGCGCGGAGGAGAGGGCGTTATCAGGCGATCTGCTAAAGGGCCGGGAAACGGTCCTTTTCGTCGATGACCAGGATGTTGTTGTTGATGTGGGAAGGTTGATACTGGAGGAGCTCGGCTATACGGTATTGGCTGCAAAAAGCGGACAAGAGGCGATAGATATATACGCGCAGCGCATGGAAGAGATAGACCTGGTGATCCTCGACATGATCATGCCGAAGTTAAGCGGTGGAGAAACATACGACCGATTAAAGGAGATTAACCCAGGCGTGAAGGTCATTCTCTCAAGCGGGTATAGTTTGAACGGCCAGGCGTCGGGAATACTAGAACGCGGCTGCGATGGCTTTATCCAGAAGCCCTTCAACGGCAATGAATTATCAAAAAAGATACGGGAAATACTGGATCAATAACGTGTCCATGGAAAAGATGATCATCACGGTTGGCGTTACGGGGTCGAGGATCACCAGGGAGCAGACACCTTATATCCCCATTGCGCCGGAGGAGATCGCCCTATCAGGGATCGAGGCCTGGCGGGCAGGCGCCTCGGTGGTCCACATCCACGTGAGGGACCCGCGAACAGGGCTCGGTACGCAGGAGCTGTCGATCTTCAAAGAGGTGGTTGACAGGATCAGGGCAGAGACCGACGCCATACTCTGCCTTACGACAAGCGGCATCCCCGGGAGGAACCTGCCGATCCCTGAAAGACTTCAGCCCCTTGCCCTGCAGCCGGAGATGGTCTCTTTTGACGCGGGCTCCCTGAACCTGAACCGGACCGTCTTTCTCAATCCGCCTGAATTCCTCGAAACCCTTGCAAAAGAGGCCCTTGCCAGGGGCGTCAAGCCGGAGCTGGAGGTCTTTGACGCAGGCATGGTCCACACATGCATACGCTACTCAGAGGTAGGGCTTTTACAAAGGCCGCTCCATTTCCAGTTTGTCCTCGGGACCATAGGCGGGATGCCTGCCACGGGAAAGTCGCTCCTCCACATGACGGAGATCCTGCCGGAAGGATCCACGTGGTCCGTCATTGGAAGCGGTGCAGGCCAGCTCTCCATGGCAATGATGGGGATGGTCATGGGAGGCCACGTCCGCGTCGGCCTCGAGGACAATATCTATTATTCGAAAGGCGTGCTTGCGAAGACCAATGCTGAGCTTGTCGAGCGCGTCGTCCGCATTGCGAAGGAATACGGGCGCAACATCGCAACCCCCGCGGAGGCAAGAAAGATCCTGAGCCTCACACCCTTTGTCTCTTAAGATCAGTTTCTTATGACAAAATGGAGATTGTAATGGCAAAATGAGGCGCGATTCGGAACTTTTGCGTATAAGCAAAAGACCAAGCTTCCTCGCCTCACGATGTTTTGCCACAGGAAAGCCCGACACCGGTGCCCTATAAATCCTCCCTTGCAAAATATGCGGAACAGGGGGGAATGGATAAAAAGGCGGGGTGTAGGGAAATCCTGGCGAAAAAGTTCAATTTAATTTCTTAAGAACGTCCCTTTAAATTTAAAAGTATTACAAAAAATATATAATATATTTAAAAAAGATTAGTATATTTATAATAAAAATATATAATATAAACTTAAAGATTAGTAATAGATTTCAAAAAAATATTAAGATATAATAAATAGAATATAAATAACAGTAAAAAAATATAAAAAAGATGCTATAAAATAATATAAATATAATAAATATATAAAAAAACATCATTATTTTATTGACAATATATTTTTATTATATTTATAATGTAAACGTATAAGAATAGGAATGAGATGGGGAAGAAAAAGGCAGAGGCAGAAAAGAAGTCGGTTCCGGTTATTGTTCGTCTGAGCAAGGAAGAGTATGAGATTCTGGAAAAGAGGGCTTCCACTCTCGGGATGAATGTATCAACGTTCCTGAGATTATTGATACGCCGGGGAAGAATCGAGCTGGACGAAAGGGAGCAAAAACTCTAAGGAAAGGGGGTGATACATAATGGCAACAAAGAAGAAAGCGGCAACAAAGAAGAAAGCAACAGGCAAGAAGAAATAAGGGAGGGGCGAAAGCCCCTTCCCACCCCTACCTCACGTTCATGCTGCAGTGGACATTCGTTGTGGAATCTCCTGGGGCGCGCTGTGAATACTTCTTCCGTGAACCATGATGTTAAACTGTCCGAAGCTATGGTTTCGAAGGAGGGAAGATGTGATAGAGCATGCAATACCAAAACACGGGAAAGGAGGTGAGAGATAGATGACAAAGGCAGCATTCATCGAAAAAGTAGCGGCAAAGACAAAATTCAGCAAAGCGCAGGCAGAAAAGGCGGTAAACTGCGTTATCGATGTGCTGAAAGAGGTTATGAAGAAAGGCGACAAGCTCAGTCTCGTTGGTTTCGGAACCTTTTCGGTAGCGAAAAGAAAGGCCCGTAACGGGAGGAACCCAAGAACCGGAAAACCGATGAAGATTGCAGCAAAAAAGGTGCCAAAGTTTTCCGCGTCCCCGTTGTTCAGGAAAACGGTCAAGTAGTATCTTCAGGAGGCACACTCTTGTCAGTTGCTCCTCCGGCAGGGTGTGCCTTCACTTTTGACGTGGATCAGCCCTCTCAGCGCCTCATGCCACTTTTTAATTGCCAAAAATTTGTTTCACTGCTATGGTAGTATCATACTAAAAAGGGTTTATTGTTGTACCTATCTGCATCACAAAATTTTGCATAAGGGTTTACAACGTGAAATTGCGGGCGGGTGTTGTTCTTGTTGTTTTCATTGTTGTATTGCAGGCTTTCAGCTCAGGTGTGCGGGGCCAGGGAACCGTACCTCCTGAAGCTGAATCGCTGATGCTGGACCAGGCCATCAGCCTGGCCTTACAGAATAATAATGAAGTAAAAAACGCTTTACTTGAAACAGAAAAGGCCAGGGAGCAGGTCGCCGCATTCCGCACCCGGCGCTTGCCGATATTTACGCTGTCGATTCTCGGGGCCAGGATGCTTAAGAGCGCAACCTTTGAATTCCCGAGAGGCTCACTTGGCACCTTCGCTGCTACAGGCCCGATCCCCGCAAAAGACACCGATGTAGAAGCGAAACCGCAATTTGTTACTTACGGCAGCGCAAGCATGGCGCAGCCCCTTTCCCAGCAGTACAGGATAGGCCTGAACATCGATCTCCTCGAAACCAACCAGGCAATCGCAATGGAAAAGCTCCGGCTTCAGAGACAGACAACCGTCAACGATGTCAAGCATGCATATTATGGAGTGCTTCAATTGCAGAGCTCGCTTGAGGCCGCACAGGAGGCAGTGGTCTTTTACCGTGAGCTGACCCGGGTAGTGGACCAGCATGTCGCTCAGAAGGCGGCAATGAGATCGGAAGGCATGGAGGTAAAGGCGCGTCTTGCGAAGGCGGAAAAGGATGTCCTTGCTCTTTCCAATGCGATGGCCTCACAAAAAGAGCAGCTCAACAGGCTCCTGGCAAGGGACATCAGGACGAGATTTACCGTAAGCCCTGTGCCCGACCCTTCTTCATTTGTTATCAATCTTGACGAAGCCGGTTCGATTGCCCTCAGTAAACGCCCCGAGGTAAAGGAGGCCCGGCTAAAGGTCAAGAAGGCAGAATACAACATGCGCATAAAGAAATCAGAATATATACCCGATGTAAGCCTTGCGGTGAATTACGTATCCGTATATAACGTGGAGGTGCTGCCCAGGGATATCGCCACGGCGGGGCTGCTTTTCACCTGGGACATCTTTGATTGGGGCAGGAAGAAGAGGGAGCTGGCGGAGAGGAGCATGACCATAGAACAGGCGTCAAACGGGGTGCGGGAGACCGAGTCGGTTGTTTTGATGGATGTGAACGCTAAATACCGAAAATTACAGGAGGCAAAGGCAGAGTCTGACGCAAGCCAATTGGGGCTGGAGGCGGCAAGGGAAAAGCTCCGGACGACAAAGAACCAGTATGCAGAAAAGACCCTTCTCCTGAAAGACGTTCTTGAAGCGGAGGCTGCGCTGGCAGAGGCAAACCGCCAGTATCAGAACGCGCTCCTTGACCTCTGGAAGGCAAAGGCAAACTTCGAGAAAGCCATGGGGGAGGAGTATAAATGAAAAAGATTTCCTTGTTGATGGCTGTATGTCTGCTTGCGGCTTTATTCCTGCACGCGGGGTGCAGCAGCAGCGAACAATCATCGAAAAAGACCCCGACGCCCGTGAGGGTTCAGGTCGTGGAGGAGCGTTCGGGAACGGAGGGGTTCCGTTACTCCGCGAGCATCCTGCCTTATGCGCAGGTTAACCTTGACTTCAAGGTCGGCGGTTATGTTGAGGAGATACTCCAGGTAAAAGGCGCTGACGGGAAGATGCGGAATGTCCAGGAAGGAGATACGGTACCGAAAGGGACGGTCCTTGCGAAGGTCAGGGAGGCCGACTATCTGGCCAAGCTCAGCATGGCCAGATCGCAGCTTGCCGATGCCCAGGCGGCCTTTACCAAGGCAGATGCCGATTTCCGGCGCGCCTCGAACCTTTTCAAGACAGAGAGCATCACGGAAAAGGATTTTGATGCTGCAAAGGCGCGGCATGAAGAGACCCGGGCAAAGGTAGCCGGCGCAAGCGCCCGCGTGGATGAGGCGCAGCTTGCCTTCAACGACGCGAGCCTCAAGGCGCCAATGAGGCTTTTGGTGCTCAAAAGGAATATAGAGGTCGGCGCCCTTGTGGGACCGGGGGCAACAGGATTTGTAGTTGCCGACACCTCGTCGGTAAAGGCCAAATTCGGGGTACCGGACATGATACTGGAGACGATGAGGATGGGAAGCGCCCAGACCGTTACCACAGATGTCTTTGCAGGGAGAGAGTTCAAGGGGGTTATAACGAGCCTGTCCCCGTCCGCCGATCCCCATAGCCGCATCTTTGACGTAGAGATCACGATCCCGAACAGTGACGGCAGGATGATGGCAGGGATGATCGTCTCCCTGGAGGTTGCCGGCATGAGGCTTAAGAAGCCCATGACAGTTGTTCCCCTGAGCGCCATTGTCCGGCCCCGCGATAATCCGGCAGGATATGCCCTGTATATCATTGAGGAAAAAGACGGGAAACACCTCGCCAGGCAGCGTACGATCAAGGTTGGCGAGGTCTTCGGGAACATGATCGCCGTCACCGGAGGGGTGAAAAAGGGCGACCGGGTGATCGTTACCGGCGCCACGCTCGTTGTGGACGGCGACGAAGTTAAGATAGCCCTCTGAGAGAGAACCCTGTTTCATGGAACATCTTAAATACGACGAAGAGACCATTAAGACGACACAGAATACGGCGAGATTCTTCACAGAGAACCGTCAGATCGCATGGGTCCTTCTTTTCTTTGTTATCTTCTGGGGCATATACGGGTACTTTACCATGCCAAAGCGGAAAGACCCAGATGTGCCGATGCGCGTTGCTCTGGCCGTCTGTCCGTGGCCCGGAGCCAAGGCGGAAAAGATCGAGCAGCTCGTTACCAGAAAGATAGAAGAGAAGATAGCGGAAAACGCAAGGGTAGAAAAGATCGAATCTACTACGAGGACAAGCGTTACCATCATTACCATTACCCTCCAGGAAAAAGGCGATTACGATGTGAGGAAAGAATTCGACGACATCCAGGGCAAACTCGACAGCATCACCGGCCTTCCAGATGGGGCGGGGCCGGTCATCTTCAAAAAGGACTTCGGCGATACCGCGGCCCTTATGCTTACCGTTGCCACGCCCAAGGTGGGCGAAGTAGAGCTGTCGCTCAGGACACAGGCCATCCGGAAGGAGATCGAAGCCGCCCGTTCACGCGTAAAAAAAGGTGAGCAAGGCTCCCGGTTCACACTCCTTTTTTGTTTTCCCCAATCGACGAGTTCCAGGACGATACGGAGCAGCATGAACCGCTTTGTCGGTTTTGCCGTCAGAGATAAGATCATGGGGGACCACAGGGGCATCGAAGGCCCGGGATTTGTCGGTGTAGACGCGTCGACAGACAAGACCGACGATGAAATAAGGGCCTATGGGAACAGGTATATACGCGAGCGGCTCCACGCCTCAGAATTTCATCCCGATACGTGGTATGTCCTCGTCAGGGACCCGAAAGATACCATGAAGGCGATGGCGGCCGTCAGCGGAAATAAATACAGCTACCGTGAGCTCGACGATTTTACGGACCTTATGCAGAAGACCCTGCAGACCGTTCCCCAGGTCTCGAAAATAGACAGGAGCGGGGTGCTTGACGAAAAGATATACCTCGCATACTCCCAGGAACGCCTTGCGTCCTACGGCATCCAGCCGGCAAAGTTCAAAGAGGTCCTCAATACGCGGAATATAACCCTCTCCGGCGGGGTCCTCGAGATCGAAGGAAAAAGCCTGCCCGTTATCCCCTCCGGGGAATACACGGGAGAGAAGGAGATCGGCGATACGCTGATGCCTATCAGAATGGGAAACCCGGTCTACCTGCGCGACCTGGTGGATATCGACAGGGCATATGACAGCCCGCCAAGCTTCCTCAATTTCTATACCTGGCGGGACGCAAAAGGGGAGTGGCAGAGGTCCCCTGCCATCACCATGGCGATCCAGATGCGCCCCGGTGAACAGATAGGCGATTTCGGCCGTGCAGTGGATGAAGCCCTCGAAGGCGTGAAACGCTACCTTCCTGAAGACCTTATCCTTGCGAAGACGTCCGATCAGCCCCAGCAGGTTGAAGAGAATGTGGATCTCTTCATGGACAGCCTCTACGAGGCGATCTTTCTTGTTGTCCTTGTGTCGCTCATAGGCTTCTGGGAATGGCGCTCAGCGCTCCTGCTCGCGTTTTCGATCCCGCTCACCCTTGCGATGACCTTCGGGATGATGCGAATGCTCGGCATCGACGTCCAGCAGGTTTCCATCGCATCGCTTATTATCGCCCTGGGACTTCTTGTTGACGACCCTGTAGTCGCCGGGGACGCGATAAAGCGCGACCTTGCCCTGGGCCACAAGCCGATCGTCGCTGCCTGGCTGGGACCCACAAAGTTGAAGACCGCAATCCTTTTTGCGACGATCACGAATATCGTGGCATACCTGCCGTTTCTTACACTGAGCGGCGATGTGGGGAAGTTCCTTTACAGCCTTCCCATCGTGCTCACATGCTCGCTCATCGCGTCAAGGATCGTCTCGATGACCTTTACGCCGCTGCTCGGCTATCATCTGTTGCGGCCGTCGAAAAAACAGGAATCCTCCATCGAAGAGAAACGGGCCAGGGGATTCTTCGGGTTCTATTACAAGATCGGCACCTTCGCCATCAACCATCGGTGGAAGGTGCTGGCGGGGTCTTTTGTCTTCCTCCTTATCGGGGGGCTTTTGATGGCGCATCTCAAGACCCAGTTCTTTCCCAGGGACCTTTCCTATCTTTCGTATATCGATGTGTGGCTCCCGGAAGATACGCCCCTGTCAGCAAGCAGCGAGTCTGCAAAACAGGTGGAGGCCGTCGTCAGGAGGTTTGCTGAACAGTACGGCAAGGAACACGGGAAGAAGGGCAAGCCGCGGGAGGTCCTTGAATCGCTCACCACGTTTGTTGGCGGAGGAGGCCCCCGGTTCTGGTTCTCTCTCTCGCCGGAGCAGAACCAACCCAACTACGCGCAGGTAATTGTCCAGGTGAAGGACAAGCGCGATACAAACAATATTGTAGACCCGCTTCAAAAGGCGATCACGGAGAATATCGTCGGGGCGAGGGTCGATGTCCGCCAGCTCGATACGGGGAAACCCGTCGGCGTACCGGTTTCCATACGGCTCTCCGGGCAGGACTTAACGGTGCTGAGGGGGCTTGCCGAGGGAGTCAAGGATATCTACCGTTCCGTGCCGATGGCAGGGCGCATCCGGGATGACTGGGGCACGGAAGGGTTTATGGTAAGGCTCAATATCGATGCGGACCGTGCGAACCTCTCAGGGGCAACGAACCTTGATGTAGCCGTCTCTTCTGCGGCGGGGCTGAGCGGCATACCCGTGGGTACCTTGCGCGAAGGGCACAAACAGATACCCATCGTGGCCCGGATGCGCATGGACGAGCGTTCCCAGCTCGGGAGCATGCAGGATCTCTATGTTTACCCGATGATGGGCCAAAACAGCATTCCGCTTCGCCAGACCGCCTCGATCGGGTACACGATGGAGGCCGAGAAGATAAAGCGCAGGAACCAGTTCCGCACCATCACCGTCTCCTGTTTTCCGGAAGGGGATGTGCTCTCCTCCCAGGTAATGAAGGCGATCGATCCCAAGCTGGAGAAGTTCCGTCAGGACCTTCCGCCGGGGTACAAGATGGAGATCGGCGGCGAGCAGGAAGAGCAGCAAAAAGGGTTTAAAGACCTGGCCGTAGTGATGCTTATCTCAGTTACTGCGATCTTTATTGCCCTCGTTATCCAGTTCAGGAACGCGATAAAGCCACTGCTCGTCTTTGCGGCGATCCCCTACGGCATGGTGGGGGCCTTTGCCGGCCTGGCGATCATGGGCCAGCCTTTCGGCTTCATGGCCTTTCTCGGGGTAGCAAGCCTTGTGGGCGTGATCGTGAGCCACGTTATCGTTCTCTTTGATTTTATCGAGACGATGCACGAGAAGGGTGAGCCCCTGAAAGAGGCACTCCTCGATGCCGGGATCGTAAGGCTGCGGCCCGTACTCATCACCGTCGGCGCAACGGTCTTCGGCCTTGTACCCCTTGCCTATCACGGAGGACCCCTCTGGGAACCTCTCTGCTATGCACAGATAGGAGGGCTCACGGCCGCTACGGCCATTACCCTGCTGCTGGTACCCGTTCTCTATGCGATCTTTGTCCTTGATCTGAAGATAGTGAAGTGGGAAGAGCGCACAAAAGATGCGTCGAACGAAGAGGAAAGGAGTCCGGCATGAAGATATTGTATTTTTTTATGGTATCGGCAATGGTCTTTTGTATGGCAGGTTGCGCGGCGGGGCCTCAGAGGTTTGAAAGGCTTGAATCCTCGTCCAGGCTTCAGGAAAGCGCCGATTTTCCACACGCGTTGATCTATAAGAAGCCCGGCGTGGATGGAAAGAGATATGTAAAATTCATGATCGATCCCGTTGCCCTCGAAGGATGAAAATGATCTATCCCGGACCTCCCTCAATAAGGATAAGCATGGCATCGGGACTACTATTTCCGGGGCTCGCGTTGCCCCCTCTTCAGGCAAAGCCCGAAGAGTCTCCCGCACCCGCTATAAATAACTATTTGCAAACACGCTCCATCGATAGATTCCCCGAAGAAGCGTTTCGGGGTAACAATATTCCTCCTCCCCTTGCAGGAGAGGTTCATGGCAACATGTGCAACTAAGACATCCTTTACACTATCCCCTCTCCCCTGGCGGAAGAGGTTCATGGCAACACTATCCCCTCTCCCCTGGCGGGAGAGGGTAGGGTGAGGGGGGGAATGATACGACCAGACTTCCTCGCCTCTCCACAATTTGCTCCGGGATATCCCGACGCCATGCCTGCATTGGGTTTGGGTTATTTTTGCCGCAAGCACAAATATTCCAATTTTGGAAATTTGTTTAAAGGCTTTTGTTTGAAACATTTGATGTTTGGATTTGTTTCGTGTTTCAATATTAGGCTTTGTCATGAGCTATCAGTCACGAGCTATGAGGAGTTTTCCATCTAGGAGGTATAGATATGATACGCTATATTAGAAAGGCAGTTCCTGCAGGAGATTTATTTTTATGCGTGGCCTTGATCGGCCTTATCGTCATTGCTTCAGGCGCAACAAAGGCCTACGGGGAAGACCCGATGGTCCAGAAGACGGTCAGGGTCGCTCCCAACCTGGAGCCTGTCATCGCTCATCCCGAACAGGCCGCTGAGGCAAAGAAGAAGCTTGAGACCCTTGCGAAAAAGGCCGGAAAGCGACCGAACATCCTTATCTATCTTATGGACGATGTGGGGTGGGGAGATCCCGGGGTGTACGGCGGAGGGCATATGGCAGGCGCTCCGACGCCCAATATGGACCGCCTGGCCCGGGAGGGCATGCAGCTTACCTCGGCCTATTCGCAGCCGTCGTGCTCTCCCACGCGGGCGACGATCATGACGGGAAGGCTGCCCATCAGGCATGGCATCCTCCATCCCCCCATGTACGGAGAGCCCGGCGGGCTGGGGGGAGAGATCACCATGGCCGCGATCCTGAGCAAGGCCGGCTATGTCACGCAGGCGGTAGGGAAATGGCACATGGGCGAGAACGAGGAGTCGCACCCGCAGAACGTGGGATTTGATGATTTCTACGGCTTCCTGAGCGTGTCGGACATGTATACCGAATGGCGGGATCCTTACTTTTTCCCGGAGGTCGTGAACAGCAAAGAGCGCACAGAACTGATAAAGAGCTGGCCGTGGAACAGGAACCTTGTCCACGCAAAAAAGGGCGGCAAGGTGGAGGGTGTTGAAGAGATCACCATCCCTGTTCTCTCGAAGCTGGATGAGAAATGGGCCGATTACTCCGTCGAGTTCATCAAAAAGATGGCAGGAAGCGATAAGCCGTTCCTGCTTTACCACTGCACACGGGGCGGCCATTTTGACAATTACCCGAGCGACAAATACAAAGGCAGGTCGCCTGCAAAGCACCCTTACAAGGACGTGATGATCGAGATGGACGACATCCTCGGCCGTCTTGTCAAGACCCTCGAGGAGACCGGCCAGCTCGACAATACGCTGATCTTTGTTACCTCCGACAACGGGCCGGAGATGGAGACGTGGCCCGACAGCGCATATACGCCTTACCGCGGCGCAAAGGGCTCGACATGGGAAGGCGGCGTGCGCGTTCCCGGCATCGTCTACTGGCGCGGCACGATAAAATCCGGCCGCATATCCGACGGCCTCTTCGACCTCGCGGACCTGTTCAACACATCGCTGAACCTGGCAGGGGCCAATGACCAGATGCCCAAAGACCGTTTCATCGACGGTATTGACCAGACGTCGTTCCTGCTCGCAGATAAGGGGGAATCGAACCGCAAGGCGGTCTACTACTGGCTCAACCAGTACCCCTCGGGAATACGGATCGGCGAGTACAAATACATGGTCGCTGCACAAAGCGACAACGTACAGGACGCCGTCACGCCCGGCGGTTTCTCGGGCGAGATGATGAGATACAGCTACGGGAAGTTATTCAACCTCTACTTAGACCCAAAGGAGAACCACAGCTATCTGATACGAAAACTTCCCTACGTGGAATTCCTTACCGGCTATCTTAAGGAACATCTTGCGACGCTTCAGAAATATCCGCCCAAGGTTACCACAAAGACTCTGTCGCCGGTCCCCCAGAAACACTGACATTCTGTTCTTTTGCCGCTCTTCGCCCTGTTGCCAAAAGGGCGAAGAGCGGTTTTGCCTGCCTTTTCCTTAAGTTTCGTTGACAGGCAGTTCACCTGTTGTTAAACTTCATCCATGGCATCTTCTATACGCGAAGATATTGAGGCGACCTTCGAGCACGATCCGGCCGCACGGAGCGTCATGGAGATCATATTCTGCTACCCCGGATTCCATGCCGTACTTTTCTACCGGTTCAGCCACTGGCTCTGGGTTCACAGGATGTACTTCCTGGGAAGGCTGATATCGCATATAGGGAGATTCCTGACCGGAATCGAGATACACCCCGGCGCCGCGATCGGCAGAAGGTTTTTTATAGACCACGGCATGGGGGTGGTAATCGGGGAGACGGCCGAGATCGGTGATAACGTTACCATATACCACGGCGTAACCCTTGGAGGCACTACGTGGAAAAAGGTAAAGAGGCATCCGACCATTGGGAGCAACGTCGTCATTGGGACAGGCGCAAAGGTCCTCGGCCCGGTTAAGGTCGGTGACAATACGAAGATCGGGGCAAACTCCGTGGTTGTCACAGAGATACCTCCCAACTCAATCGTTGTCGGTATTCCCGGCAAGGTCGTCTTCCGTGTTGAAGGCGAAAAGAGAATCCAGATGGATACCGGTTTTATGCCGGACCCCCAGTCACGGGCCATTGCCTCCCTCCTTGAGAGGGTGAAGGCGATAGAGGAAAAGATTGCGAGGGACGAAGAGCAAGCCACGAGGAGCGATACGCGAGACACGAGGGATGGGGGAAATTGAAGGCATGTACGAAGAACGGTTTTACAGGGGGATTGCAAAACCCAAAGACCTTAACTGCTATGAAGTAAAATGCAAAGAAACAGACCTTTTTTGCTGTACACGGGGAAACTTCCATGGTTTTATTATGGGGAAGGTTCTTTTTTACCGGAATCAGCTGGAAGAATATATCAAATCGAGGCCTGAATTCAGGGACAGCCTTGTGCCTTTAGCGGATGACCCTTTCGCGCCACGAATAGTACGGGAGATGATGGAGGCTTCCCGGATCATTGGAATCGGTCCTATGGCAACCGTTGCAGGGGCGATCGCGGAGTTCGTCGGGAGAGACATTGCGCCGTTCTCCGAAGAATATATCATAGAGAACGGCGGAGATATTTTTCTCAGGACCGACGCCGAAAGGATCATTGAGGTCTACGCCAAGGACTCGCCTTTCAGCGAGAGGATCGGCGTATCGGTAAAGCCCGATAACGAGCCGTGGGGGATCTGCACATCTTCCGGGACGGTCGGTCATTCCTTAAGTTTCGGAAAGGCCGATGCGGTCTGCATCATCGGAAGGTCTTCTCTCTTTACCGATGGACTTGCAACTTGTATCGGGAATATTGTAAAAAAGAAGGACGACATACCGATGGCGATCGAGAAGGGAAAGGCGTTCTCTGGCGTCAAAGGTGTCCTGATCATCTTTGGCGAATCCCTTGGAGTCTGGGGCGATCTTGAGATAGTGGAGATATGACAGGCGGAGGCAACACCCCTGCGCCTGTGGATACAGCAAGCGAGGCATTGAATGAAAAAAAGAATGATTTTACGGTTCAAGCGGAATACGATCGATAAACCGGTAGTGTACGGACTCGTGAAGAATTACAATCTCGTCGTAAATATCCTGAGGGCAAACATCTCCCCGAAGGCCGAGTCTATGATGGTTGTCGAAATTGAAGGCAGGGAAAGCGACTTCGAAAGGGGCATGGATTACCTAAGGGGCCTGAATATTGGTACAGAGCCAATTGAGCAGGATATTAACCGGGATGAGCAGAAATGCGTTCACTGCGGCATCTGTACAAGCGTTTGCGCCCCCGAAGCATTGTATATTCCCGACAGGAACACGATGAGGGTAGAATTCGACTACCAGCGGTGTGTTGCCTGTGAACTTTGCGTAAAGGTCTGCCCCGTCAAGGCGATGAGCGTCTCTTTCGACTAAGGGAAGAAAATGAAAAGGGTATATCTCGACAACAACGCGACGACCTCCCTCCACCCTGAGGTGGCGGCTTCAATAGTGCCTTTTCTCGAAGGGCTGTACGGGAACCCGTCAAGCCTCCACTGGGCCGGCAGGGACGTCAGGATATATTATGACCGGGCGCGGCTGCAGATAGCTGATATGATGCATGCCCATCCCGAAGAGATAGTTGTGACAAGCTGCGGCACCGAGAGCGACAATCATGCCATCAAGGGCATCGCCTACGGGAACAGTGAAAAGGGCGGCCACATCATAACGACAGCCATTGAGCATCCGGGCGTGCTGAATGTCTGCAAATACCTTGAAGGCAAAGGGTTTGCGGTTACCTACCTCCCTGTCGACGGGAAGGGGCAGATAGAGCCTGATGACGTAAAAAAGGCAATAAGGAAGGATACGATACTCATATCGGTAATGTATGCGAACAATGAGACGGGAACCGTATTCCCCATTCAGGAGATCGGGGTGATAGCCCGTGAACGGGGCGTTCCTTTCCATTCCGATATGGTGCAGGCGATGGGGAAGATCGATATCGATATCCACTCGCTGAATGTTGACCTCGCAAGCTTTTCAGGCCATAAGGTTTACGCTCCTAAAGGCGTGGGGGCGCTTTACATAAGAGAAGGGCTTGCAATTGATAACCTTATCCACGGAGGACACCAGGAAAACGGCAGGAGGGCCGGCACGGAAAATGTGATCGGTATCGTTGCCTTCGGTGCGGCATGCGAGATCGTCAAAAGAGAGATGAGAAGCGAATACAACAAAATAGAATCATTGAGGAAAAGGCTGCTCGAAGGCATTCTTGAAAGGATTGAAGACGTGAGGCTCAACGGGCATCCGACGAAAAGACTTCCCAACACGCTGAACCTGAGCTTTGAATATGTTGAGGCAGAATCGTTGCTGATGGCCCTTGACATGAACGGCATTGCCGTCTCCTCGGGGTCTGCCTGTTCCGCCGGCTCTACAGAGCCTTCCCACGTGCTTCTTGCCATGGGCATCCCGCCTGAGATATGCCAGAGCGCTGTCCGTTTCAGCCTTGGAAGAGAGAATACAGAGGAAGACATAGACTATGTCCTGTCTATGGTCCCCGAGGCAGTGAAGCGCTTGCGCTCCATGTCGCCGCTGTATAAAAAGTAAAAAAAGCTCATGAAATTTTTTATCCACACAACAGGCTGTAAGGCAAACCAGTGGGATTCCTACGTCATTGGAAACCGGCTTAAGGACAAAGGCCTTGTCCCCGGCCATATAAGCGATGCCGATATCATTGTCATCAACGCCTGCACGCTCACAGATGGCGCAGAAAGGGATGTGAGGAGATTTATCAATATGGGCAGGAGAAAGAACGGGAAGGCGAAGATCGTGCTCGCCGGGTGTCACTCCCAGGTGTACCCGGACCGGGATTACGGGGCCGATCTTGTCCTCGGGCAGGAAGATAAGTTCAGGATTGATGAATATTTGCAGAAAAAAGGCCGTTTTGTAACGGATATCCTGTCTCCGGGGATAAGGCCGCTGATCGGGGATGATGGCTCCGGCGGGCTCCCGACAGGAAGGACGCGTTTCTTTTTCAAGATACAGGACGGATGCGACAGGTTCTGCAGCTATTGTATCGTGCCCTATGCAAGGGGGAAGCCAAGGAGCCGTCCGGTGGATGACGTTCTCCGCGTGATGCAGCAGTTAAAGAAAAAAGGGATACAAGAGGTGGTATTGACGGGTATCGAGATATCAGCGTACCATGATCCTGCAACGGGGAGCGATCTCAAGGCGTTGCTCAGACGCCTTGAAAAGAGCGAAACGCCGGAGCGGATACGGATGAGCTCGGTGGACCCGCGCTCTATCGATGATGAATTGGTGGGCATTATGGCGTCGTCGGATAAGCTCGCGAAGAGTATCCACATCCCCATGCAAAGCGCCTCAGACAAAGTGCTTGAAGATATGGGCAGGCAATATACGCAGGCATACATGAGGAACCTCCTGGAGCGATTGCACAGCGGTCTGAAGGATGCAGGTATAGGCCTCGACGTGATAGCCGGTTTCCCCGGCGAGGATGAAGAGCGATTTTTGGAAACATACCGTTTTCTTGAAGACGCAGGGTTCTACTATCTACATGTTTTTCCTTTTTCAGCACGGAATGGAAGTCTTGCCGCTACTTTCCCTGATCAGGTGCCCGGTGCGCTGAAAAAAGAACGGGTTAGGCTTCTCAGGCAGCTCGATGGGGTCAAGCGAAGAACCTTTTATGAAAAGTTCCGGGGAAAGAGAATGGACATCATCCCCGAAGGGAAGCTCTACAAAGGAAAATATATGAGGGGTTATACGGACAATTACCTTCCCGTACATATTCCCTTTACGAAAATACTTGAAAATAGCCCTATCGCCGTTACAGTGAAAGGGGTAGAGGACGGAGTCCTTGTCGGTGATGCAGAGGGCGTTTTATGACCGGCATTGCACATTTACTTGATATACTTCTCGAGGTGTATGTATGGATCATCATCGCCAGGGCGGTCATCTCCTGGTTCCGGCCGAGCCCTTACAACCCTGTAGTGCGGGCGATTTACCGGCTGGTTGACCCTGTAACGTACAGGATCTCAAGGATAATCCCGACAAGGATCGGCATGGTCGACATGGCGCCCCTGATCCTTATCGTTGTCATTGTCTTTATCCGGAGATTCCTTATCAGGGCCCTTTTCGATATGGGAACAAGGGTAGGATAGAAAGATGTACGTGATGGTTGCGCATGCACATTGAGGTCCGCGTCATTCCGAATGCCAGAAAACGGGCAATAACCAGGGTCGGCTCACAGCTCAAGGTAAAGCTGATCTCTCAACCGCATGACGGAAAGGCGAATGAAGAGCTGGTAGAATATCTTTCCGGGATCTTCGGTGTAAAAAGGTCGGCTGTGCGTATTGTGCGGGGCGAGAAAGAAAGGAACAAGGTTGTTTCTATCGATATCGATGAAGCAGCGCTGGAGACCCTTAATGTTTCTTAGCTATCAGCCATCAGCCCAAAGCCTTTTTTGTTTTAGCTGAGAGCGGAGGGTGAAAACAAAATACAGGTCTTATAGGACATATTGGACCTATAGTTCTCATAAGTTACGACACGTTAATTTGCTTGACAATGAGACATCAAGCCATTATATTATCACACTCAAAAGGGGCCAGCTTTGACTATAAGACTTTCGGAAATAGAAGATACGTTCTTGGCAAAAGGTTCCCTGGATGTATCAAGATTTGCTGAGATAGAAGACAAAAGCATGCGGGTGATCACACCCGTCAGCTATGAACTGACGGTGAGGAAGTTTGATGACCTCGTGACCGTTCAGGGTCCCCTGGAGTGCACCATGTCTATAACCTGTTCCAGATGCCTCGAAGATTTTATCTTTGACCTCAAGGCCTTTCTGGACATCAAACTTGCCCCCAGGACAAAAAACCCGCGGGTATCCGAAACGGAGCTAAAGAGTGACGACATGGATGTCTATTACTACGAAGGGGAGGAGATCGACCTCGAACCTTTCATATACGAGGAAGTGTTGCTCAACGTGCCCATAAGGTTGATCTGCGCAGAAGACTGTAAGGGCCTCTGCCCGGTCTGCGGCAGGAATAAAAATCTTGAAGACTGTCAATGTGACACTGCGGCCCGGACGCTGCTGGGCGAAAAACTGAAATCTTTTTTAAACTAACGAGGAGATAGATATGGCCGTTCCAAAGAGAAAGACATCAAAAACAAAAAGGGACAAGAGGAGGACTCACTACAAGGCTCAACCTGTAAATGTGGTCTTGTGCCCCAACTGCAAAGAACCCAAATTGCCTCACATTGTTTGCCCGAAATGTGGTACATACAAGGGCAAGAAGTTCTTAGACGTTGAGGAACTCTAACCGGATGATCAAGATTGCTGTGGATGGAATGGGGGGTGACTATGCGCCCGCTGTGGTTGTCAGCGGAGCAGAGTCTGTGGCCAGGGATAAGATAGCGGAGATTGTTCTCGTCGGGAACGAGGATGCGATAAGGCCGCTCTTGAAGGACTCCGGCGGCATCGAGGTGGTCCATACGCCGGTTTTCGTTGAAATGAAGGAATCACCATCATCAGCCCTGAGGAAAAAGAGGGAATCCTCCATCAATAAGGCGCTCGAGCTTCTAAAATCCGGAAAGGTACAAGCGGTCGTCACTGCCGGAAATTCCGGCGCCGCCATGGCCTTTGCGATCTTTACCCTCGGCAGGATCGGATACGTAGACAGGCCGGCCATTGCTACGTTGCATCCGAACACAAAGAACAGCATATCGATCCTTCTGGACGCAGGTGGAAATGTTGACTGCAAGCCTATCCACCTCGCCCAATTCGCCGTGATGGGAGACGCCTTCGCGCGCTGTGTTCTCGGTGTGGAAAAGCCGACGATCGGCCTTTTAAGCAATGGCGAGGAGGAGACTAAAGGGAATGAGCTCACGAGGGAGGCGCATGCGCTGATCAAAGGTCTTGACCTCAACTATATCGGATACGTTGAGGGCACCGACATGCACAACGGCAGGGCGGATGTCGTGGTAAGCGATGGCTTTGTAGGGAACGTTGCCCTGAAGATCACCGAAGGAGTTGCGGAATCGTTGATGTTATTTTTTAAGGAGGCCATCAGGAAGAACCTGAAGGCAAGGATGGGGCACCTTTTGATGAAAGAGGTCTTCGATGAGCTTAAGGGAAAGATGGACCCTTCGGAATACGGCGGCGCACCGCTTCTAGGCGTCGACGGGGTGTGCATCATATGCCATGGCAAGTCCGATGAGAAGGCCATACGGAATGCCGTTCTGCTTGCGAAGAGATTCGTGGAGAACGGATTGAACGAATCGATCAAAGAAAAGCTCTGGCAGGTAACCGACCAATACAGGGGATAAAGGAGAAAGAATGATATGGATTATTTTCTGACAGAAGAGCAAAAGAATATCCAGGCGCTGGCCAGGAGGATCGCTGAGGAAAAGGCGGCCCCCGTGAGAGCTGAGCTTGATGAAACAGGATCATTCCCCTGGGCTGTCATGAAGACTTGTGCCGAAACAGGCCTCTTTGGCGTCAGCATCCCGGAAGAATATGGCGGAATGGGAGGCGGCAGCTTCGAGAACTGCATTGTAGTCGAAGAATTGAGCAGGGCCTGCCTCGGCATATCTGTCAGCTACGCTGCAAGCCTTCTGGGCGCCTACCCTATCCTGCTCGGCGGTTCAGAGGCGCAGAAAAAGAAATACCTGACGGAGATAGCGGGCGGCAAAAGGCTCGGCGCCTTTGCATTGACAGAGGCAAATGCCGGCAGTGATGCCCAGGGCATAAGGACCGAGGCAACAAAGTCCGGCAGTGATTACATACTGAACGGCACCAAACAGTGGATAACGAACGGTGGCGAGGCGGAGATATACACGGTCATAGCCATGACGGACAGAAAAAAAGGCGGCAGGGGGGCGTCGGCCTTTATCGTGGAGAAGGGCATGGAGGGATTTTCCTTTGGAAAAAAGGAGAACAAGCTTGGCATACGAGCCTCGGCGACCCGGGAGCTGGTATTTCAGGATTGCAAAGTCCCTGCTGAAAATGTTATAGGTAGAGAAGGGATGGGGTTCATCCTTGCCATGAGAACCTTTGACAGGACGCGGCCTGGAATAGGGGCTCAGGCGGTGGGGCTTGCCCAGGGAGCCCTTGATGCAGCGGTGCACTATGCCCGCGAAAGGGAGCAGTTCGAGAAAAAGATCATCTCTTTCCAGGCAATACAACATATGCTTGCGGATATGGCGACGCAGGTTGAAGCCGCACGGGCGCTTGTCTATGCTGTGGCGAGATATATCGACAGCAACCCGAGGGATTTCTCAAAGGTCTCTGCCATGAGCAAGGTGTTCCCGAGCGATATGGCGATGAAGGTGGTCGTCGACGCCCTGCAGATTTTTGGCGGATACGGGTATATGAAGGAGTATCCTGTGGAAAAGATGATGCGGGATGCAAAGATACTGCAGATCTATGAAGGCACGAACCAGATCCAAAGAAATGTGATCGCCCTTGAACTTATCAAGGAAGCTGCCTCGAAGAGAAGGTCGTAATATAAGAAATGCGCTGCGTGCAGGAGCATAGATGAAAAAAACAGGCGTTGTTTTTCCGGGCCAGGGTTCGCAGTATGTTGGCATGGGGAAAAAACTGTACGATGATTTTGAAGAAGTAAGGGAGTATTTTGCAATTGCGGACAAAACCCTCGGTTTTCCAATAGCGGAGCTCTGTTTCAACGGGCCGGATGATGAATTGCGGCAGACGTACAATACGCAGCCGGCGCTCTTTCTCAACAGCTATGCGGCCTGGCAGACCCTGAAGAAGGCAACGGGTATATCGCCCCACCTGTTCGCAGGGCACAGCCTTGGAGAATATACGGCGCTTTGTGCGAGCGGCTTTTTTACCTTTGAGGATGCGCTGCGGATGACGAGAAAGAGGGGCTTCCTCATGGAGGAGGCGTGCCCGAAAGGCAAGGGCGGGATGGTTGCCCTCATCGGCGCGGATATGGCGAAGATAGCGCCTGTGCTTCAGGAGATATCCCATGATGATTACGTGGCTGTTCCGGCGAACCTGAACTCGGCGGAACAGGTAGTCCTCTCCGGCAGCGTGGAGGCCCTGAAAGAAGGCGTTGAGAGGCTGAAAGGCACAGGCTACAAGAAGGCGATCTTTCTCAACGTCTCCGGACCTTTCCACAGCCCGCTCATGAAGGATGCTGCCGAGAAACTTAAAGAGGAGCTGACGAAGATCGGCCGGGGAGCCATGAATACGCCCGTTGTATTTAATGTTGATGCAGTTCCGGGCGCGGACGGGGGCATCGTTGTCGATAGGCTGTATCGTCAGATGTTCTCACCGGTCCTGTGGGAGGCTTCGGTAAGAAGGATGGTTGAGGAAGGGGTGGAGGTCTTTCTCGAGGTAGGACCGCAAAAGGTCCTTACGAACCTTATCAAGAGGATCAAACCAGACTTGCCCTGTTGCAGCGTTGAGTCGATGGATGATATAGATGCAGTTAAAGGAATGATCGAATGAAAGATACTGTTACCATAGTTACAGGCGGCTCGCAAGGTATTGGAAAGGCCATAGCTGAATTTCTTGCCGGGAAGGGCGGCGACATCGCGATATTCGATGTTGTCGACGGCGATGATACCGTCGCCGCCATCAGTGATAAAGGACGGAGATGTCAGTCTTACAGGGTTGACGTCGCCGACGTTCAGGCCGTCGGCGAAGCCGTAGACAGCGTGGTAAAGGAGATGGGGAAGATCGATAATCTCGTGAACAACGCCGGGATAACCTCTGACAAGCTGCTCTTAAGGATGAAGGAAGAAGACTGGGACCGGGTGATCAGGGTCAACCTGAAAGGTGTGTTTAGCTGCACGAAGGCGGTGATAAGACACATGCTGAAGACCGGGGGAAGCATCGTCAACATCTCATCCATAGCGGGCGTCATGGGCAACGCCGGTCAGGCGAATTATGCGGCGAGCAAGGCGGGCATCATCGGCTTCACAAAAAGCATCGCAAGGGAATACGGGGAACGGGCGATACGTGCGAACGCCATTGCCCCCGGTTTTATCAGGACGAAAATGACAGATGCGCTGGATGATAAGACAAAAGAAGAGATGTTCAGGGCGATCCCCCTGAAAAGGTTCGGAGAGCCCTCAGATATTGCATATTTGGTATACTACCTTATTTCGGGGTATGGATCATACATAACAGGGGAGGTGATAAACATAAACGGCGGTTTATATATGTAAACAGTGAGCATAACGTAATAAGCATGTCGCGTTCGGCAGCATTGGAGTCGGGCTGGACGCCGATGTCAATTTTTTAACAAAATCAGGAGGTGGTTTGATGACAGTCACTGAAAAGGTAAAAAAGATGATTGTGGATCAGCTTGGGGTCAGCGAGTCCGAGGTGATGCCTGAAGCGAAGTTTATTGATGACCTTGGGGCAGATTCGCTGGATATCGTAGAGCTTATCATGGCCCTTGAAGATGAATATGGTATTGAGATCCCTGACGAAGACGCAGAGAAGATCGAGACCGTAGGGGACGCCATACGATACATCGAAGAGCATATGACCGAGAAAAAATAGAGAGGTGCGTACGTTGAAACGGAGGGTAGTTGTCACGGGAGTGGGGCTTGTTACTCCACTCGGTGTGGGCATTGAAAATGTATGGCAGCGTATCCTGCGCGGCGAATCAGGCGTGGGGCCGATCACGCGGTTTGATGCCTCACAGCACGAAACAAAATTCGCCGCAGAGGTCATGGAGTTCAAGCCTGAAGACTACATCTCGCCAAAAGAGATAAAAAGAATGGACCTTTTTATTCAGTACGCCCTCGCCGCAACGAAGATCGCAATGGAAGACTCCGGCCTTGATATGGCCGTGGAAGATGCGGAAAGGGTAGGCGTCATCGTCGGCACAGGCCTTGGCGGCCTGCCGACGCTGGAAAAGTATCACAGCATCCTTCTCGAAAGAGGGCCAGGAAGGATATCACCGTTTTTTATACCCATGCTGATCGCGAATGAAGCGCCGGGACATATAGCGATCCAGTTCGGCATCAAGGGCCCCAATCTTTGCATTGTTACCGCTTGTGCAACGGGCGCGCATTCCATCGGCGACTCCTTGAGAGTTATCCAGTACGGCGACGCAGATGTGATGGTGGCGGGAGGAACTGAAGCGAACCTGACTCCCCTCACCGTCGGAGGCTTCAACGCCATGAAGGCCCTTTCTACGAGGAACGATGCGCCCACTAAGGCATCACGACCCTTTGACAAGGACAGGGATGGCTTTGTCGTTGGCGAGGGCTCGGGCATTATTATCATGGAAGAACTGGAACATGCGAAAAAACGGGGGGCAAAGATCTATGCGGAGGTTGCAGGATATGGATATAACGGCGACGCGTACCATATTACCGCTCCATGCCCTGACGGCGACGGCTTCATCCGCTGCATGAGGATGGCGATAAAAGACGCTGGCCTGTCGCCGGGAGATATCAATTATATCAATGCCCACGGCACATCAACAGGCCTCAATGACCAGACGGAGACGATCGCAATCAAAGAGGTCTTTAAAGAGGACGCATATACAATACCGGTGAGTTCAACGAAGTCGATGATAGGACACCTTTTGGGTGCGGCAGGTGCAGTTGAGGCGATCTTTACGCTCCTCGCCATGCGCGACAATATCTGTCCGCCTACGATCAATTACGAGACGCCTGATCCTGATTGCGACCTCGATTATGTTCCCAATTCGGCCAGAAGCCACATTATCGATGTAGGGCTCTCCAATTCCTTCGGCTTCGGAGGCACGAATTCAACATTGGCGTTTAAGAGGTTCAAAGATTGAAGATAGCAATAGGATCAGACCATGCAGGTTATGCCTTAAAAGAGGACATTAAAAAGATACTGGAGGATCGGGACGATATAATTGTCGATATTGGAACAGACAACGAAAATTCCGTCGACTACCCTGATTTCGGCATAGATGTCGCGCGGCTCGTATCTGAAGGAAAGGCAGAGAAAGGCATCCTTATCTGCGGTACGGGCATCGGGATGAGCGTAACGGCGAACAAGGTAAAAGGGATACGGGCTGCCCTTGCCTTTGATCTCTATACTGCCGTACAGAGCAGAAAGCACCTCGATGCCAACATCCTCGTGCTGGGTGGAAGGATCACAGGAAAAGGGCTTGCGGAGGAGATTGTTCGTGTCTGGCTTGATACCCCTTTTGAAGGCGGGCGTCACCAAAAAAGGATCGACAAGATCTCCGACTGGGAGAAAGGTCATCTGAAGATATGATAAAACTGAACGGAAACGACAGGGAGATTTATGAGCTCGTCAGGGGCGAGCTTGAGAGGGAGGAGTACAGCCTTATCCTTATAGCCTCTGAGAATTATGTCGATGAGGACATTCTTGCCATGCAGGGGTGCGTCCTCACCAACAAGTACGCGGAAGGCTATCCTTCAAAAAGATATTACAGCGGCTGCAGGTATCTTGACGATATAGAGAGCATAGCGATAGAGCGGGCAAAGAAGCTGTTTAAGGCCGAGCACGCAAACGTTCAGCCGCACTCCGGTTCCGCCGCCAATATGGCCGTGTTTTATGCTGTTCTCAACTACGGGGATACGATCCTCGGGATGAATATCGCCCACGGCGGCCATCTTACCCACGGCGCCAGGGCGAGCTTTTCCGGAAAATACTACAACGCTGTCTCATACAATGTTTCTGCCGGGGATGAGACGCTCGATTATGATGAGATCCGGGATATTGCCCGCAGAGAACATCCGAAGCTTATCATTGCTGGTGCGAGCGCCTACTCGAGGGTGATCGATTTCAGAAAGTTCAGGGAGATCGCCGATGAGGTGGGGGCATTCCTCATGGTCGATATTGCCCACATCGCCGGCCTGATCGCCGCAGACTGCCATCCAAGCCCTGCTGAGCATGCCCACTTTGTGACCACTACGACGCACAAGACCCTCCGCGGGCCCCGCGGAGGTCTGATACTCTGCAGGCAGGAGTTTGCGAAGGCCATTGATTCCGCAGTGTTCCCAGGACTCCAGGGCGGGCCCCTCATGCATGTTATCGCTGCAAAGGCAGTTGCGCTGAAGAAGGCAATGAGCGAGGAATTCAGGGAATATCAGAGGCAGATCGTAGTCAATGCCCGGCACCTTTCAGATCGCATGAGGGCTCGGGGATACAGGATCGTCTCAGGGGGAACCGACAACCACCTCTTTCTCGTCGACCTTTCTAACAAGAACGTGACCGGCAAAGAGGCCCAGGAGGCCCTCGAAGAAAGCGGCATCATGATCAACAAGAACCTCATCCCCTTTGACACAAAAGGCCCCAATGTGACCAGCGGCATCCGGATCGGCACCCCGGCAGTCACAACCCGGGGGATGAAGGAGCGGGAGATGGGGATCATTGCTGAGTTCGTTGACGCAGTCCTGCAAAACATAGGAGATCAATCGCTGCGAAGCGATACAAAGGAAAAGGTAAGGGTGTTCTGCTCCGAATTCCCTTTTTATTCCCGCATCTTTAGCATATGAAAAGCCATCGTCCCGACTGGGATTCTTATTTTATGGAGATCGCGCGAATTGTTTCGAAGCGGTCAACCTGCGTAAGAAGAAACGTGGGCGCCCTCATCGTGAAGAACAAGAGGATCCTCGCGACAGGATATAACGGCCCGCCGACGGGGCTGCGCCACTGCATAGACCTTGGGTGTATGCGTGAACGGCTTAAGGTAGCCTCCGGCGAGCGCCATGAGCTCTGCAGGGGTCTCCACGCTGAGCAGAACGCGATCATACAGGCGGCGTATCACGGCGTCAGCATTGAAGGAGCGCAGCTTTATTCGACCCATCTGCCATGCTCGATCTGTATGAAGATGGTTATCAACGCGGGCATCAAAACGGTTCACTATCTCGACGGCTATCCCGATGACCTTTCTCTGCAACTGATCAAAGAATCCGGCATTATTTTGAAAAAGATTGTTGTCAAGAAGAACCCCGGGAAGGCGGATAATAACAGTGAATAGTGAACAAAAAGAGCAGGCTAAGGCTAAGGTTGAGGTTAAGCAAACTACGGTTCTTCTCAACCTTAACCTTAGCCTGATTCTTCCTGCCATGAGCTAACATTATGAAATGCCCTTTCTGTAATGACCCTGAGAGCAAAGTCCTTGATTCGCGGATGAGCAAGGAGATGGACACCATCCGCAGGCGCAGGGAGTGCCTCAAATGCGGCAAACGCTTCACTACGGCCGAGAGGGTCGAGGAAGGCCTGCCGCTTGTCATAAAAAAGGATGACAGAAGGGAGGATTTTGACAGGACCAAGATCCTGAACGGGTTGAATAAGGCCTGCGAGAAAAGGCCGATCAGCATAACGAACATAGAAAAGATCGTTTCAAGGATCGAGTATAACCTGCTGGAAAAGGGTGAGAGAGAGGTCAAGGCCACTGAGATCGGCCAGATGGTCATGGACGAACTGAGGAAGCTCGATGAGATAGCCTATGTCCGGTTTGCGTCTGTATACAGGCAGTTTAAGGATATCAACGAGTTCATGGAAGAGCTGAAAGATCTGCTTCTTAAAAAGGATGAAGCGTGAAGGAAGAACAGTATATACAGATGGCACTTGCCCTCGCAAAAAAAGGGTATGGCACTACATCGCCGAACCCAATGGTAGGCGCAGTGCTTGTAAAAGGCAAAGAAGTAGTAGGCAAGGGTTACCATAAAAAGGCCGGCCAGGCGCATGCCGAGATAGTCGCTATCAATGACGCTCAAGGGGAGGCGCGGGGATCTACCCTTTATATAAACCTGGAACCCTGCGTACACCAGGGGAAAACCCCTCCTTGTACGGACGCGATAATCCAGGCAGGCATCAAACGGGTAGTGGTTTCCATGGTTGACCCCAACCCCAAGGTGAACGGCAGGGGTATAGAGGCCTTACGGAAGGCCGGCATAGAGGTGAAGGTGGGCGTCCTTCACGAAGAGGCGAGGAGGCTCAACGAGGCCTTTGTGGTCTATATGGAGAAGAAAAGGCCTTTCTTCATCATGAAGGCGGCAGTAAGCCTTGATGGAAAGATCGCCACCAAGACCTGTGATTCAAAATGGATATCGAATGAAGAATCGAGAAAATACGCGAACCGGTTGCGGTCTGTCATGGACGGCATCCTGATAGGGATCAATACGGTTATAACGGACAATCCATTACTGGTCCCGAAGGTCATGCGGCCGAAAAAATATCCCACGAGGATCATCCTCGACTCGAAGCTCAGGATCCCCCTTGCCTGTGATATTTCGAAGACATCAGGAAAGTATAAAACGCTGGTCTTTACCTCTGAGGATTCCAGGGCAGACAGGGAGGCAAAACTGGTCTCCATGGGAATAGAGGTTGTAAGGGTTCCCAACGACGGAAACGGCCGGACCTCCCTGAAACACGTATGCCAGGAGCTTTACAGGAGGGGGATTGTAAGCCTCTTCGTTGAGGGCGGCGGGGAGGTCCACAGCGCGCTGCTCAGGGAAGACCTGGTGGATAAAGTGGTTCTCTTTTATGCGCCCATTATTATTGGGGGCAAGGGCGCCCTCAACCTTGTCGGCGGCAAGGGAATCGATTTCCTGAAGGATGCATACAGGATCGACATAGAGACCATCAAAAGATTCAAAGAGGACATCTGTATAGAAGGATATGTTCACAGGAATCATTGAAGATATCGGAACGATCACCGGCATAAACAAGATGGGCGGAAAGTGGGAATTTGCCGTCAAAACGAACCTCACCCCTTTTGACATCAGGGAGGGCGACAGCATCTCCGTCAACGGCGTATGCCTGACGGTCACAAAGACGGACAAGGGTGTTTTCAGTGCCGATGCGTCCCTTGAGACGCTGAACAGGACCACCCTGAAAGACTCGAAAACTTCGCAGCGGGTCAATATTGAACGTGCAATGGGCGCCGGGGGGAGGTTCGGAGGGCACATTGTAACCGGTCATGTCGACGCGATTGGGACGATCACGGAGATAAAACAGGCAGGCGATTCAAGGCAGCTCAGCATCGAGATACCCCCTGACATATCAAGGTATTTCGTGCAAAAAGGCTCTGTGGCGATCGATGGAATAAGCTTGACAGTCAATGAACAGCATGGTAATACATTTACAGTTAACATAATTCCATATACAGCATCCAGAACTACCATAGGCGAAAAAAACCTGCGGGAAAGAGTAAACATAGAGACCGATATTATCGGCAGATACGTTGAAAGCTTTCTGGTGAGGAACAAACAGAAGGAAATAGACCTTGGCTTCCTCGCTGATCATGGATATATAAAAGGGGACAGATAATGGCAATTTCAAAGATCGAAGACGTGCTTCGCGATATCCGCAAAGGCAAAATGGTGATCATCGTAGATGATGAGGACAGGGAAAACGAAGGCGATGTAATGATCGCCGCTGAGAAGGTTACTCCTGAGGCAATAACGTTCATGGCGCGGTATGCCTGCGGCCTGATCTGTCTCTCTTTAACGGAAGAAAGGGTGAAGGAGCTGGATCTGCCGCTGATGGTTGATAAAAACACTTCTCCCTATAATACTGCATTCACCGTCTCCATAGAAGCAAAACACGGCGTTACCACAGGGATCTCGGCGCACGACAGGGCGAGGACGATCCAGGTGGCCACCGATGATACGTCAACCGCCGAGGATATCGCAAGGCCAGGCCACATATTCCCGCTTATGGCAAGAAACGGAGGTGTGCTCGTAAGGGTTGGCCACACCGAGGCTTCGGTGGATATGGCAAGGCTTGCCGGGCTGAAGCCGGCAGGCGTTATCTGTGAGATCATGAATGAAGACGGCACGATGGCGAGGCTTCCCGACCTTGAGGCCTTCGCAGAGCGCCACGGGCTCAAGATAGTGAGCATCGCCGATCTCATCAAATATAAGATGAAAAACGAAAAACTTGTCCGGAGGGTTGCGGAAACGAGGATTCCCACGCGCTACGGCGGTGAGTTCAAGCTCATAGGATACGAAAATGATATCGACAAAGAAACGCACCTTGCCCTGGTGAAAGGAGATATCATGCCTGACGATGTTGTCCTTGTCAGGGTCCATTCGGAATGTTTTACCGGCGACGTGCTGGGGTCAATGCGCTGTGATTGCGGCGAGCAGCTTCACGCGGCGTTGAAGATGATAGAGAAGGAGAAAAAGGGTGTTTTTCTTTACATGAGACAGGAAGGGCGAGGAATAGGGCTGTTGAACAAGTTGAAGGCTTACAACCTTCAGGACCACGGCCACGATACCGTTGAGGCAAACATTGCCCTCGGTTTTTCCCCGGACCTCAGGGATTACGGTATCGGCGCCCAGATCTTGAACGACCTCGGTGTAAGAAAGATGAGGCTGCTCACAAACAATCCCAAGAAGATAAAAGGGCTTGAAGGGTATGGCCTCCAGATCCTTGAGCGAACGCCGCTTGAGATGGAGCCGACGAAAGACAACATAGCATACCTTAAGGCAAAGCAGAAAAAGCTTGGCCATATTCTCAATAACGTATGAGGAGCGCATATGATACGCGAAGGAAAGCTTAATGCAAAGGGATTTAGATTTGCAATAGTAGTAAGCAGGTTTAACAGCTTTATTACCGACAGGCTTCTCGAGGGCGCGCTGGATGCACTGAAAAGACATGGCGCTGATGAGAAGCAGGTTCTGATCTACAAGGTCCCCGGCGCATTCGAGATACCGCTCGTCGCAAAGCTCCTGGCCGGGAAAAGTGAGATCGACGGGGTGATCTGTCTGGGTACAGTGATCAAAGGCGCCACTCCCCATTTTCACTATATAGCCTCAGAGGTTACAAAAGGCATCGCACAGGCATCTCTCGAGATAGAAAAACCTATCGCTTTCGGCATCATCACCAGCGAAAACATTGAGCAGGCAATAGAAAGGGCCGGGACAAAATCCGGAAATAAGGGCTACGATGCAGCGATATCGGTCATAGAGATGGTCAATCTTCTGAAGGAAAACAACTTGTGCGAAGGCGGAAAGCGAGAGAATTAGCATTACGGATGCTCTACCAGGGTGAAACAAACAGCGACGACTCCGAGTCGGCCCTGAGTAAATATTGTGAGATCTTCCCCTATCAGCAGGATATCATAGATTATGCCAGCCTGTTGCTGTCAGGAATAAAACAGAATCAGCCGGTAATCGACGCAAAGATCGCCGCTTGCTGCGAACACTGGAGGCTCGACAGGATAACCTATGTTGACAAGAATATCCTGAGGGTAGGGATCTATGAGATGCTTTTCGTACCCGATGTGCCGCCGAAGGTTTCCATAGATGAAGCGATAGAGCTCGGCAAGAAATACGGGAATGAAGACTCCAGGGTCTTTATCAACGGCGTCCTCGATAAGGTGATGAGGGGGTATTACGGAGAAGGAGATAAGGTGAAAGGTGAAAAGTAAAAACCTTGTTCCTCGTCACTCGTTGCTTGTCACTGGTTTGAACCAGTATCCAGCATCTAGCGACCAGTATCCGGTCACACCTCGCGACTTACGGGTGTTTTGCCGTGAGCTGACATTATGATCCATATCATCATTGACGGATACAATTATATAGGCAGAACGGCGCGCGCCGGGATAGACGGGGGCTCCGACCTCGATGGCCAGAGACGGTCTTTGCTGGAAAGGCTGGCCGGATACAAGAAATACCGTAGCGCAAAGATAACCGTCGTTTTTGACGCATACAACAGCTTTTCCATGGGTCGTCAGCGGGAGAACTTCAAAGGGATCGACGTTGTGTATTCAAGGGAAGGGGAGACGGCGGACGATGTGATAATCGAGCTCATCAGATCCAAAAGGGCCGGCATCACGGTGGTCAGCTCCGACAGGACCATTATCGATGAGGCAAAGAGGCACGGTGTCCCCTTTGTCACTCCGGGCCGCCTGCGTGAAACGATAGCCGCAGGGCTCTGGGCAGAAAAGGCCGAAGATGATGATGAGGGCACAAGGAAAGAGGCAAAAAGGGGAAATCCCAGGAGGCTCCCGAAGAGGCTGCGAAAGGTTTCGAAGGCTATCAGCAAGCTGTGATCAGGGGCATGGGCATAAAGGGGCTTGACAGCATCATCAAAAAATCCGAAAATATTACATCAGTTCATACTACGAAGAGGAAGGGAAATATATGCTTGTAAAAGACATTATGGTATACAATGTTATTACGATCCCGGCCGACACTTACGTCCTGGACGCAGAACGCATCATGGAGTCCCACAAGATAGGCAGGCTCCCGGTCCTTGAAAAGGGAAAGCTTGTCGGGCTTGTGACGAAAGATGACCTGCTTAAGGCAAGCCCTTCGTCGACAACGCCCTTTAACCAGCGTCAGCTTTTCTATCTCATGTCAAAGCTGACGGTAAAAGAGATCATGAAAACGAAGGTGGTTACCATTACACCTGACCAGACCGTTGAAAAGGCTGTGGCCTTAGCACAGAAGAACAGGGTCGGATGCCTGCCTGTCGTAGAGGGCGACAAGGTCATCGGCATTGTCACTACAAACGATGTTTTTTATAAAATCCTTAATCCCTTGCTGGGGATTGGCGACAAAGGAAAGAGGATCATTGTCTATGGAGCAAGTGCAAGAGAGGATCACCATAAGGTCATAGAGCAGGTGATCAAGGCGGGGCTTAAGGTTAAGACCTTCTGGATACCCCCCGATCCGAACAGAAACGATCTTGTCCTCCATCTTGAGGCCGATGATATAACAGGCCTCATGGCCGAATTAAAGTCACTGGGGTACGAAGCGGACATAAGGGAATATAATGCTTAACAGCGATCAGCTGTCAGCAGTCAGCAAAAAAAGCAGTTTTTAATAACCAATCACCAAACATCAATCACCAATTGATATCCAGTGACCAATGACCGAATACTGAAACAAGAAACAATACCGGAGTTAAGGGATGAGCCATTCCCCCACATCTTTATACTGCAGGGCAGCGCGGAGGATCTCCTTCCCAGAATCGAAGAACTTGCCTTTCATCCCCTGCAGCCACTTCTTGTGGAGAAGCCTGTGTTCCGGCGTGCCGAATATGTCGCCCTCCTCTATTTTAACGCGAACACCTTCTTTGTCGATCGAAAATTTCCCGTGACAGAGCGTGCAGATGAATGTATGTCTTTTCATCCGGACGAACTCACATCCGCAGAAAGGGCAACCGGAGCCGGTACCGGTCCTTTTCTTTGAGAAGAGCATTTTCCCCAAACGCCCGGCAACGTTCATGTTGCGCGGTTTCATGATCACCTCTCCGGGCAAAGCCGCATGGAAGTCGACGCTTGCCTTTACGTCAAGCCCGAGAAAGGCGGCGAAGGTCAAAAGGGTATGCGGCGCCGCCCCGATCCTTCCTTTCATCCCGTAGAGATTTACCAGTACAGAAGGTTTTTTGTAGACCTTTTGCAGGATATCGAAGAAGAGGAAGCCCCTGTCGAGTATCTTTTTGAATATCGCATTGGTTCCGAGAAAATAGACCGGGGACGCTATGATGAGCGCGTCGGCCCGGACAATTTCTTTTAGAAGAAAACCCATGTCGTCGTCGAGAGGGCACGGGTTGTCCATGATACAGCCGTAACAGGCCTTGCAGGGAAGTATGTTCAGGGAGGGAAGGCGGATAAGCTTTAGCGTGTGGGGGACGGTTATGTGCCGGGAGATCTCCTTCGTTATAAGCTCGGAATTGCCGAGCCTGCGGGGAGAACCTATCAGGCCAAGAATCTGTCTGGGTTTTTCAACCTTGCCTTCCATCTCCTGTAAGTGGATGCAGCCTTATTCTTTTATCGCATAATCGCAGCCTCAAAGCAACTGAAAACAATGGATGATTGCTAAAAATAATTGATAATTAAGGGGATTTTATGGTAAATAGGATGTGTGCAGAAAATGGCCAATCCAAATTCGATGAACAGAAACATCTTCGTGTGGCTCCTCGTCGTCCTTTTGGGTCTTTTTATCTTTAACGTCTACTACAAGCCGAAAAAGATGCTCGACAGCGTGGTCTACAGCGATTTCATAGATGCCGTGAAGGCAAACAAGGTTTCTTCGGTTACCATCCAGGGCAGGAACATCATCGGTACTTACAAGGACGCTAAAGAGTTCAAAAGCTATGCCCCTGAAGACCAGGAGCTCATGAAGGTGCTACGCGATTACAGCGTCCGTATTACCGCAAAACCTGATGAGGAATCAGGATTCTGGCAGTCCATCTTTGTATCGTGGCTGCCGATGCTTCTTCTCATCGGGGTATGGATATTCTTCATGAGGCAGATGCAGGCCGGGGGCGGCAAGGCGATGGCCTTCGGAAAGAGCAAGGCAAGGCTCTTTACCGGAAAGGAGAATAAAGTAACCTTTCAGGATGTAGCCGGGATTGATGAAGCGAAAGAGGAGCTGCAGGAGGTCATAGATTTTTTAGTTGACCCCAAGAAGTTTACAAAGCTCGGCGGAAGGATCCCCAAGGGAGTTCTCCTCGTGGGTCCTCCGGGAACGGGAAAGACTTTGCTGGCAAGGGCTATAGCCGGCGAGGCGAATGTGCCGTTTTTCAGCATCAGCGGGTCAGATTTTGTTGAGATGTTCGTAGGCGTCGGCGCTTCACGGGTGAGGGACCTGTTCAACCAGGGGAAGAAGAACGCCCCCTGCATTATCTTTATCGATGAGATAGACGCTGTGGGAAGGCACAGGGGCGCAGGCCTTGGCGGAGGGCACGACGAGAGGGAGCAGACGCTTAATCAGCTCCTCGTCGAAATGGACGGGTTCGAATCGAACGAAGGAGTTATCGTCATGTCCGCAACGAACAGGCCGGACGTTTTGGATCCAGCCCTTTTGAGGCCCGGGAGGTTCGACAGGCAGATCGTTGTCTCTACGCCGGACGTGAAGGGCAGGGAGGAGATCCTGAAAGTCCATACAAGAAAAACGGTCGTCTCGGACGACGTCGATCTGTCGATAATCGCGAGAGGGACCCCTGGTTTTTCAGGCGCAGACCTTGAGAATCTCGTCAATGAAGCGGCCCTCATTGCCGCCAGGCGAGCAAAGCAATCTATCGAGAACGAAGATTTTGAGCACGCAAAGGACAAGGTTCTCATGGGTGTCGAGCGAAGAAGCATGATCATACCCCTTGAAGAAAGGAAGAATGCCGCATACCACGAAGCGGGCCACGCCCTTGTGGCAAAGATGATCCCGGGATCCGACCCTATTCACAAGGTCACCATCATCCCCCGCGGCAGGGCCCTTGGGATCACTCAGCAGCTTCCAATAGACGAACGGCACACCTATTCGAAAGAGTATCTTCTCAACAACATAACTATCCTGCTCGGCGGAAGGGCAGCGGAAGAGCTTGTCCTCAACCACATGACGACAGGCGCCGGAAACGACATCGAGAGGGCGACGGCGATCGCGAGGAAGATGGTCTGCGAGTGGGGAATGAGCGAGCGCCTTGGGCCTTTGAACTACGGAAAGGACGAGGAGCACATATTCCTCGGTAAAGAGATAGGGAGACACAGGGATTTCAGCGAAAGCACCGCCCAGGAGATCGACAGAGAATTGCAGAGCATGGTCAATGGCTGTTATGAAAGGGCAAGAGGGCTGCTTAGCGGAAACATGAACGCCCTTCACGGCATAGCGGGCAAGCTTCTTGAGAAGGAAGTTCTTGACGGTATTGAAATCGATGTCATTATCAGGGAAAGCATGGATGAAAAGGGAGTTGCGATGTAAAGAAAGGCCGCTGATAATGGGGGTCCTCAATGTAACACCGGATTCCTTTTTTGACGGAGGCAGATTTTATGACGTCGGTAAAGCCGTAGAGCATGCCCTGAGGATGATTGAAGATGGAGCGGATATCATAGATGTGGGTGGAGAATCAACAAGGCCATATTCAGAGCCTGTTCCTGCCGATGAAGAGCTGAAAAGGGTTTTGCCCGTCATCAGGGGAATACGGGCCCGGTCAGACATCCTTATTTCGGTAGATACCTACAAAGCAAAAACCGCCAGAACAGCACACGACGCAGGGGCCGACATGATAAACGACATAAGCGGTTTAACCTTCGATCGCGACATGGCGGGCACGGTCGGCGACCTTGGCGCCTATGTGGTGATCATGCACATCAAGGGAACCCCCGGGAATATGCAGGATGAGCCCTTTTACGACGATGTGATTTCGGAGATAAAGGATTTTTTCATCGAGAGGATCCGTTTTTCAAAGGACCATGGGGTGAAAGAGGATAACATCATCCTTGATCCGGGGATCGGCTTCGGGAAAAGGGTTGAGGATAACCTGAAGATACTGAAGATGCTTGGCGCGTTCAAGGATATGGAGAGGCCGATTCTTGCGGGTACTTCGATGAAGAGTTTCATCGGAGCGGTTACCAATGCCACGATGGAAGAGAGAATCGACGGGACGCTCGCAAGCATCGCGATCTCGCTTTGGAACGGTGCCGATATCGTGCGGGTTCATGATGTGAAAAGGGCTCACAGGGTGCTTAACCTGATTCAGGCAGTGAGAGGATCATGATCACCTATTTTCGCTGGCAAGACATCTTAGATATCCTTGTTGTTGCCTTTATCGTCTACAAAACCTTTCTACTGATCAAAGGAACGAGGGCGATCCAGCTTATTGTAGGTTTCATTATAGTCCTTTTTGTCTTTTATCTCGCAAAAAAACTTGAACTCTTTACCTTGAGCTGGATCTTCAACAGCTTCGTAGGCTCCATAATACTTGTTATTGTCGTAATATTTCAGAGCGATATCAGAAGGGTGCTGGTAGCCCTTGGAAGAAGTCCGTTTTTGAAAAAGATCACATACGTGCAGGAGACCCTCTTTTATGATGAGTTGGCGAACGCGTGCACGATCATGGGAAAACGGAGGAACGGGGCGCTGATCGTGATAGAGCGCGAGGTCGGGCTCGAAGAGTTTATGGAGATAGGTATCCGGCTGGATGCGGAGGTGAATACAGAGCTGATTGTTAGTATATTCCAGGGTGCATCCCCGCTCCACGACGGCGCGATGATCATCCGCGAGGGAAGGATAAGGGCTGCAGGTTGCGTCCTGCCGCTAACCACCGATGAAAACCTTGATAAAAGCCTTGGAACGAGGCACAGGGCGGCAATCGGGATCACAGAGGTAACAGACGCTTTCTCCGTTGTGGTGTCGGAAGAATACGGTACTATTTCGTATGCATATAAGGGTGAACTTTTTACAAAGGTGAACGCCGACACATTGAAGAAGGCGCTGAAGGAAGTGTTGGCATAATACGGCTGATAACTGATAGCCCATAACTAACAAGGTGAAAGGTGAAAGGTTTAAACTTTTTTTACATTTCACGCTTTATATTCTGTCATGAGCTAAGAATTATGAGCTGTTTTTAGGATATCTATGGGATTGTTAAGAAAATATGTACTCAATGACATGAAGCTCAAGCTGCTTTCACTTGTCCTCGCAGTTTTATTGTGGTTTGCAGTTTCCTATATAGGCGAGTCCAAGATGAACTTCAGCGTGCCTGTATCCGTAAGCAGACCGGGTGATGCCTATATAGTCACCTCCCTGGACAGCGAAGACGTCCTTGTCACCATCAATGGACCTGTATCGACGCTGAAGAACATGAAGACGCGGGATATAAATGTCCCTCTTAACCTTTCGAACCTCAAGGAGGGCAGACATACATTTAACCTGCTCAAAGAAAATATCCAGGTGCCGAAGGGGGTTCAGGTAGAGCGGATCGAGCCAGATTCCTTAACCGTCGCGATAGATAGTGTTACAGAAAAAAGGTTAAAGATTGTTGTAAAGCTGGATAAAAAGTGGGTCGGCCAATACACCGTACAATCCTGGAGCCCCTCCTATATTGTCGCAGAGGGAGCAAAAAGCTCTCTGGCGGACAAAACCACCATAGAAACACAGGTGGTAGATGGAAATTTTCAGGGAGATGAGGAGGAGATCTGGATAGCACTGAATCCGAAAGATATGATTGTCAAGAGATTGAGGCCTAATACCGTAAAGGTCATTTTAAGAAGATTATTGTAAGGAGAAAATGAGACTGGAGAAAATCCGCCGGAACGGAAGGAAAATAAAAAAGCCTGGAGGAAAGATATGCCGGAACTTATGGTGAACATAGACCACGTCGCAACGTTGCGGGAGGCACGCGGCGCCCGCTACCCTGACCCTGTCTACGCTGCAGGGATCGCGGAGATGGCAGGAGCCGCAGGCATTATCGTGCATCTGCGGGAAGACAGACGCCACATTAATGACCGTGATGTAAGGCTGCTGCGGGAGGTTGTGACGACGAAGCTCAACCTTGAGATGGCGGCCACGGATGAGATGGTCGATATCGCCAGGGGCCTTAAGCCTGATATGATAACCCTTGTTCCTGAAAAGAGGAAAGAGCTGACAACAGAGGGCGGTCTCGATGTCGTAAAGTTCTCTGACAGGCTGAAAAAGATCATACCGAAGATCCGGGAGAAGGGGATCAGGGTAAGCCTTTTTGTCGATCCCAGGGATGCTCAGGTCGCTGCGGCGCACATGGCCGGGGCCGATATGATCGAGATCCACACCGGGGCGTATAGCGATGCCAGGACAGAAGCGATCCGCAAGGATGAGCTGCAGAAGGTTATCCGTGCTGCCGTGAAAGGAAAAGAGCTGGGCCTGGGTGTAAATGCGGGGCACGGCCTCCACTACCACAATGTGAGAGAGGTCGCGATCATACCGGAGATCGATGAATTGAGCATAGGGCACAGCATCATCGCCAGGGCGGTATTCGTAGGGCTTGAGATAGCGATACGGGACATGATCGCGTTGATAAGCTGATGCGCCGGGGGCACAGGTTATTATCATTTTAAGAGGTTGAACGTGGTTGGTATCGATATCGTTGACATAGCGCGGATTAAGAATGTGATGGAGAGGTATGGCGAGCGCTTCCTCAATAAGGTGTTTACTGATGAAGAGATCCGGTACACACAGGGGAAAAGGCGGGTACAGGAATCCCTTGCCGGGAGGTTCGCGGCCAAAGAGGCCTTTATGAAGGCAATGGGAAGGCGGTTGTCATGGAAAGAGATAGAAATATCACAGGTTGACGGACGGCCCCATATCTGCTATAAGGAAACTCTTTATAACGGGGTAAGCATTTCCCATGAAAGGACATATGCTGTCTCGGTGGTGGTCATCGATGAGAGAGGAAGGATAGAGGGGAAAGGATAAGGGAGAAAGGACGATGCCGGCTTATGGTTGTTGCTATGAGGTAACGATCGGGAGGTAATATGAAAGTGCTCTCACCGGAGAGGATGGCGAAGTACGATGAATATTCCATAAAGACATGGGGAATCCCTTCCGCGGTGCTCATGGAGAACGCCGGACGAAATACATACAGACTGATGAAAGAACGGTATCTGCAGGGAGCTAAGCGCATTGCCGTCGTATGCGGCCGTGGGAACAACGGGGGGGACGGGTTTGTTGTGTCGAGATATGCCCTGTTGGACGGTTTCAGGACAAAGGTTTTTCTTCCCGGCAGAAAGGATGATCTAAAGGGCGACGCCGCACTCAATATGGGGCTTTATTCGTCGATCGGTGGAGAGGTCATCGAGTGTACAAAGGACATGGACGTACTGAGAAAAGGTATAGGGGAGGCAGATATCCTGGTGGATGCAATCTTCGGCACAGGGCTTTCGAAGGAGATGGCGGGGAACGAGAAGCTCGCCGTAGAGGCGATGAATGCATCAGGGACGCCCGTTATTTCCGTCGATATCCCCTCGGGCATTGATGGGAGGACGGGATTGCCTCTCGGCGCAGCAGTACGGGCGACCCACACGTTCACCTACGCATATCCGAAACTGGGGCAGGTGCTCTACCCGGGCGCATACTATTCAGGCAAGCTGACGGTTATTGACATCTCCATTCCGGCGTTTATCGAAGACAAGATCGGTGCCGATGCCGCAGTGGCGGACGGTGCGATGTTGCGCGGATTCATAAGGGAGAGACTTCCATGGTCCCATAAAGGGACCTTCGGTCATGTCGTGGTGATCGCTGGGTCAATGGGAAAGACGGGCGCTGCCCACATGGCTTCACTTGCTGCGTTGAAAGTAGGAGCAGGCCTTGTCACGCTCATCATTCCGGAGAGCTTGAACGGCATTATGGAGGTCAAGCTAACGGAGGCGATGACATATCCCGTAAAGGACAAAGGGAAAGGTTGTCTGCCCCTCTCGGCATACAACGAGATTACGGACTTTATTGAGGACAAGGATGTTGTCATTATAGGGCCCGGGCTTTCGCAGGACAGGGAAACGATGGAGCTTGTGAGGAAGCTGCACAGCAACGTGGAGAAGCCTTTTGTGATTGACGCGGACGGTATCAACGCATTCCAGGATGACCCTGATATGATCAGGACCTCGAAGCACGGTGCCGTCTTCACGCCCCACCCCGGCGAACTGGCGCGCCTCATGGGTGTTACGCCACAGGCGATCAACGCCGACAGGATAGGGGCGGGGAGGTCCTTTATAGACAAATATGGCGTCCACATCCTTCTGAAAGGCGCGCGGAGCATTCTTTTTGGACCTGCCGGAGAGATGGTCATCAACCCCACAGGAAACGCGGCCCTCGCGAAAGGCGGCAGCGGCGACATACTGACGGGATTTATTGGGGGGCTTGTTGCGCAGGGCTATCCGCTTACCGAGGCAGCGGTATTGGCCGCCTATATCCATGGCTATATTGCCGACACATGGGTAGAGAACGGCATCGATCTTGACATGCTTGCCTGCGACCTCCTTGACGGTGTAGGAAAGGCAATACAGGAAATCAGGGATGGAAAGGATAGAGTATATATCGAAAGGTCCCTCTGAGACGTGGGATGTGGGAGAACGTATCGGCAAAGAGGCGAGGCGGGGCGACCTCTATGCCATTTACGGCGAGCTCGGCACAGGCAAGACCCAGCTCGTCAAAGGCATCGCTCGCGGCATCGGCATAAAGGACTGGCTATACGTAACGAGCCCTTCATTTACCATCATGAATATCTACGAAGGCGACCTGACCCTTTGCCATATTGACCTCTACAGGATTGAAGGGTATGATGTTGAGGGCCTCAATATTGAAGAATATCTTGAGGAAGGCGTCGTAGCAGTTGAATGGGCGGAAAGAAATACCTGGTGGAACGGCGCCATCAAGGTGTATATTGATGCAATCAGCGAAGGAGAAAGAAGGATAACCATTACGAGAACATGAGCTATCAGCGACCGGCTCCCTGCAAGAGGCGGCGGGCCGATCACCGATAACCGATACCGATTTTTATTCATGGAGGTTGACAATGCTTATTGTGCAGAAGTACGGAGGAACTTCTGTAGCGGATCTTGAGCGGATCACTAATGTTGCCAAGAGGATAATCCGTTACAGAGAGCAGGACAATGATCTTGTTATTGTAGTTTCCGCCATGGCAGGGGAGACTGACAGACTGCTGAATCTGGCGCACAACATCTGCAAATTTCCCGACGAGAGAGAGCTTGATGTCCTTGTCTCGACGGGCGAGCAGGTGGTGTCGGCGCTGCTCGCAATAACGCTCAAGAACATGCTTTGCGACGCCATGTCGCTCCTTGGACACCAGGCGCGTATCGTGACGGATTCAAGCTTTACGAAGGCAAGGATTTCCCGCATCGAGCAGAACCAGATACTCTCTGAGATTCACAAAGGGAAGGTGGTCGTTGTACCCGGCTTTCAGGGTGTTGATGAAAAGGGCAATATCACAACGCTGGGGCGGGGCGGTTCGGACACCTCGGCCGTTGCGCTTGCGGCAGCCCTGAACGCCGACGTATGTGAGATATATACCGATGTGGATGGCGTATATACAGCGGACCCGAACATTTGCGATAAGGCAAGAAGGCTTGACAGGGTCTCCTATGAAGAGATGCTCGAGATGGCGAGCCTCGGGGCGAAGGTGTTGCAGATACGGTCTGTTGAGTTCGCAAAAAGGTACAACGTACCGATTCTCGTAAAATCTTCCTTCACCGATGGTGATGGGACACTCGTTTGTAAGGAGGTTGCCGATATGGAAAGGATGGAAGTTACAGGCGTCACATACAACAAAAACGAATCGAAGATCACGGTAAGCAAGGTTCCCGATAAGCCCGGCATCGCATCGACCATCTTCAACGCGCTGTCCGACGCGCAGATCGTCGTCGATGTCATTGTACAGAACGTAAGCCGCGACAATTATACCGACATCACCTTTACCGTTGCCAATGCGGACGGAAAGAAGGCATATAAGCTCATGGAGGAGGCGGCCGGCAAGGTCGGCGCCGAAAAGGTCGCTATTGATGAGGACATCGCCAAGGTGTCTATTATAGGGCTCGGCATGAGGTCCCATGCGGGTGTTGCTTCGAAGATGTTTGCGGTGCTCGCCAAAGAGGGGATCAACATCCAGGCGATCACCACATCTGAGATCAAGATATCCTGTGTCGTTGAGAAGAAGTACGGGGAGCTCGCGGTCCGCGCGCTCCATACCGCATTCGGACTTGATGAAAGAGCCGTTGAGGAGGAGAAGTGAGGGTCGAGTTCTACGACACCACGCTTAGGGACGGCTCGCAATCCGAGGATATATCCTTTTCCTTTAATGACAAGCTGAGGATCACGGAGAGGCTCGACGAGTTCGGCATTCATTATATCGAAGGCGGCTGGCCGGGATCCAACCCGAAGGACCTCCGGTATTTTAAAGAAGTAAAAAGGCTTCGCCTTAAAACGTCGCAAATAACGGCCTTCAGCAGTACCGTCAAATTTCAAAGCCAGCCGGACAAAGATGAGATCATGAAGGCCATCCTGGATTCCGATACGGAATGGGTGACCATCGTGGGCAAGAGCTGGGACCTCCATGTCAGAGATGCGCTCAAGGTTAGCCTTGACGCAAACCTGCAGATGATAGAGAGAACGATTGCTTACCTGAAGAAAAGGGGAAAACGTGTATTTTTCGACGCCGAACATTTTTTCGACGGATACAGGAGGAACCGCGAGTACGCCATGAAGGTGCTTGGCGTTGCCAACAATGCCGGCGCCGAGGCGCTTGTCCTCTGTGATACAAACGGAGGCTCCATGCCCTATGAGATATACGACACGGTCATGGACGTTAAAAAGGCATTGAAGACGAAGCTCGGCATCCACACACACAACGATACGGAGCTTGCGGTTGCGAATACGCTGATGGCGGTAAAGGCCGGCTGCGAGAACATTCAGGGCACCATGAACGGTTACGGTGAGCGATGCGGCAACGCGAACCTCTGCTCAATCATACCGAACGTCATCCTCAAGATGGGCCACGAAGGCATACCGAGAGAGCGCCTGAAAAAGCTCCGCGACCTGAGCCTCTTCATCGACGAAATGGCGAACTCAATCCCCGATAAGCACAGGCCTTACGTAGGCGAGAGCGCCTTTGCGCACAAAGGCGGTATCCACGTGAGCGCCATCAGGAAGAACCCCGAGACGTACGAACATATAGCCCCCGAGCAGGTCGGGAATGCCCAGCGGGTGCTGATCTCCGATCTCTCCGGCGAAAGCAGCATCCTCTACAAGGCAAAAGAGTTCAACATCGATATGGGGAAGGACAAAGAGGTCGCAAAAGAGGTCGTAAAGAAGATCAAGGACCTCGAGATGTACGGCTACCAGTTCGAAGGCGCAGAAGGGTCCCTCGAGCTTCTCATGAAAAAGAAGCTGGGGATCCATAAGGAATATTTTGAGCTGATCGGCTTCAGGATCATCGTTGAGAAGAAAGAGAAGGCGCACCCCGTGACAGAGGCGACTATACTGGTTAAGGTCGGTGACCGGGTAGAGCACACGGCAGCGCTTGGAAAAGGTCCCGTCAATGCCCTTGATAATGCGCTGCGAAAGGCCCTGCACAAGTTCTATCCCCTGCTCAAAGGCATGGACCTTGTCGATTACAAGGTCAGGGTGTTGTCCACAAAGGACGGCACCGGCGCGGCAACAAGGGTGCTTATCGAAAGCAGCGACGGGAAGCGGACCTGGAACACAGTTGGCGTTTCGGAGAACATCATTGAGGCAAGCTGGCGTGCGCTCGTGGACAGCATCGACTATAAACTGCTCATCGAGGAGGAGAAGAACCGGTGAAAAGGGCTTTCAATATCCAGAACGCAACAAAGAGGCTCAACATCCTGAGGTCTCTGCGCGGCTACAAGCGCCCCTTCAAAGTAGTGGGGACATACCGGCTCATCGATGACGGCCTGCGGCCTGAGGCAACGGTCATCCTCAAGACAGACGGGAAAGAGATGCACGAGGCCGCCACCGGCGTCGGCCCCGTCGACGCACTCGCGAACGTATTGAAGAAATCTCTCTCCTCCATGTTCCCCGTGATCCAGGGCGTCAAGCTCGTGGACTATTCTGCGAAGGTGCACGACGCAAGGTCGGGCACGTCCGCGAAGGTGGAGGTCTCCATCGTGTTCACCGATGGCGAGGAGGTATGGAACGTGACGGAGATCTCCGACAACATCAACATGGCCTCTTTTATGGCCCTCCTCGACGGGTTCGAGTATGCGATATTGTCAAAGAAGGACAGCGGATAGCACAAAAAACGGACAAGGGGACGTTCTTAAGAAATTAAATAACAATTGGGACGATAGGGGGGGATCATCATCCAATATAACATTCCACTATTTTTCATCGCCAGAGTTGCTTCTCATGCGACCATTGTAGCATATTGTGTTGCCTTTACATTAACGGCTATGGACAACCGATTACAAAAGTTTTGGGAAGAGAGGAAAAATAATTTAATTTCTTAAGAACGTCCCTGAACATGAATTAAGAACGTCCCTGAACATGAACAGCTGTTTTACTTCGCCCGCAGGGCGTCAACGACCTTCATGTGGGCAGCGCGGATCGCGGGGAGGATGCCGCCCACCAAGCCCATGACAAGCGAGAAGGCAACGGCCTTCCAGGAGATGTCGAGGGTGAGGGAGAATTGGAAGGCAAGCTCCGAGAATGTCTGGAAGTTCACCGTTGAGATCGTGAAGAGCTGCATGAAAGAAGCAAAGAAGAGGCCCGCGAGGCCGCCGGCGAGGCCCAGCATCAATGACTCTATTAGAAAGGCGGATAGGATGCTCGACCGCCGGAAGCCGAGCGCGCGCATGGTGCCGATCTCACCGATCCTGCTCGCAACCGCCGCGTACATGGTGATCATCGCTCCTATGATGGCGCCGAAAGAGAAGATGGCGGTCAGCGAGAGGCCGAGGATGCGGAGGAATTTTGCCATCATCTCCGACTGGTCTAGGTAGTACCTGTTTTCACGCTTTGCCTCAAGGGTGAGCCGAGGGTCGTTCTCGATCCTTTCCTTCACGGCCTCGAAGCCCGAGGGATCGCTGAGCCTGAAGATGATCGATGAATATACGGGCCTTCTGAACGCCTGCATGAGTTGGTCCACGTCGCCCCATATCTCCGAGCTGAAGCCGGTGTTTCCCGCGTCAAAGATCCCCACGACCTGCCAGTCGCGCATCCCGAAGCGCAGCGTGTTGCCGAGGTCGGCCCCTCTGAACCTCTTCGTAATGCTTGTGCCTGTGATGATCTCCGTTGACCCGGGCCGCGGCGGCCTTCCATTTATCAGCCTGATCTGGTCCCGCAATCTCATCGACCGTCCCGAGATCCCCCGTATGACCACGTTCGACTGTTTATCGCTTCCCTCCTTGGGGAGGCTGATGAGGACGACAAGCTCCTTTGCGAGCATCCTCTGACCGTCCGCCCCGATAAGGATATCCCGGTCTGTCTCAATGACCGATGCCTGGTGTCTCTCAACGCCGCTTTGCACCTCTGATGCGGACGCCTTGCGTATGACGACGACGTTCTCCGGTGAGCCCGTCTCGACGAGCGTCTTCTGGAGGCCTTGGGCAAGCATGAGGATCGCGGTGAAGACGAAGACCACCAGGGCCATGCCCGAGGCCGTGAGGATCGTTGTGAGGCGTCTCGCCCATAGGTTCCGCAGATTATATGAGAAGGGTATCTTCACCTATTCCACCGTCCTCAGCCCATTGGCGATGCCTGTCTTCAATGACCGGTATGTGGGAACAACGGCCGCGAGCAGACCGACGGTAAGCGAGAAGGCGATGTCGAGATAGAGCGTATCGGCATCGACATTAAAGACAGGAAAGAACGTGCCCACTGCCTTCGCGAATGCTGTTGCAGCCGGGAAAGTGGCTATCATCCCTGCCGCGCAGCCCGCCATGGTGATAGTCAGCGATTCACCGAAGATAAGGGCGGCGATATGCCTTCCCCTGAAGCCCAGGGCCTTGAAGGTGGAGTATTCCGCAGCCCGTTCGCGGCCGGTCATTGCCATGGTATTCGCTACGACGGCGAGTATAATGACGATCACGACGAAAGAGACGAGCTGGATCGCGGTGATGATCGCTTCCGACATGGACACGAAGCCCATCTGAAATGCCTTTTCGGTCTCGGTGAGAGTCTCCGCGAGCGAGTTCTGAAAAGCCCTGTCGACAGAGAGGGCAACCTGTGCCGCGAGGTTGGGATTCTTCGCGCCTATCATGTAGAAGCCCACCTGATCGGCCCTGCCCGGCGACGTCTTTTTTATCATCTCATTGAGATAATCCCAGTGAAAGAGGAACTGGTTCTCGTCCGTGCTGCTGTGGCGGCCGCGGTATATGCCGCGCAGCACGAACTCCCAGTTGCCGGGAAAGATAGTCCCCTTGAGCGTAATGACGTCACCGATCCGCCAACCGTACTTTGCGGCGAGCTTCCTGCCGGCGATGAAGGACTTGCGGTCGCGGAGAAAGGCATTGTGCACCTCCGTCGACAGGACGTATTCCGGGTAGAGCTCAAGGTAGGTTCTCGGCTCGACGGCGAAATTTGCAAAAAAGTTCTTCTCATCGATGTAGATGCCGCCGAACCAGTTCCCGTAGGAAACGATATCGACACCATCGACCTGCCTGATCTTGTCCTTGTACGATAGGGGGAGTGGGAAGATGATAGAGATGGAGTTTCGCGTCACGAGACGGGAGGCCGAAGAGGCCTCAACGCCGGCATGCCAAGCGTCGATGACGGTGCGGAGAAGCCCGAAGGCGAGCATAGCGATGGCGATGGCGAGGACCGTGAGGCCCGTGCGGAGCTTGTGGCGCAGCGCGTTCTTAAAGAATATCTTGAGGAGAAGCATCGTTGAGATAACCCTTGTCGAGGTGCCTGATGATGTGCGCCTTCCTGGCGGCCCTCGGGTCGTGTGTCACCATGATGATCGTCTTGCCTGATTCATGGTTGAGCCTGTCGATGAGGTCCATGATCTCCTCAGCGGAGACGCGGTCAAGGTCGCCGGTAGGCTCGTCTGCCACGAGGATCGTGGGGTCTGTGACGATGGCCCGCGCGATGGCGACGCGCTGCTGCTGTCCGCCGGAGAGCTGCCCGGGATAATGGTCCATCCTGTCGGCGAGGTTGACCACGCGGAGCGCCATCTCGACATGCCCCTTTCGCTCGTTCCTGGCAAGCGGGGTGAGGATAAGCGGAAGCTCCACATTTTCAAAGGCGGTCAGGACAGGTATGAGGTTGTAGAACTGGAAGATAAAGCCAACGTGGACCGCACGCCAGCGGGCGAGCTCTGTTTCCGGCAAGGCGGTGATATCGATCCCGCCGACCTTGATGGTGCCGCTGTCGGGCTCGTCAATCCCTGCTATGAGGTTAAGGAGCGTGCTCTTCCCTGAGCCTGACGGTCCCATCAGGGCAAGAAACTCCCCTTGGCCGATATCAAAAGAGATGTCGCGGAGAACAGGGACGATCTGGTTCCCGCGGTAGTATACTTTGGTCAGATCTCTGATCTCTACTATGGCGGGAGGCTTTTCCATTACTGTTCTGCAAGCCTGATCCTTGCATTGTTCCTGAGGGTCTTGGGAGGGCTGATGACGACCTTGTCGCCGGCCTTGACGCCGCTTTTCACTTCTATCGCATCGCCTATCCTCTCGCCGGTCTCGACAGGCGTCTCGATGACGCGCCCCTCTTTTACGACAAAGACCGCCGTCCTGCCGTTTCTTTTAACAAGGGCCTTTTGGCTTAGGGCGGTTCTCGGCCGCTTCTCTTCCACTCCGAGTGGCCGCGACAGGAATGCGACCTTGGCGCTCATCTCCGGCAGCACCCGTTCATCCCTGTCAACGAACTTTACCTTGACCATGACCGTTGCCTTGCTCCTGTCGGCGGTGGGTACGATCATATGAACGGCGGCGGCAAAACGCGCGTCGGGAAAGGCGTCAAGCTGTATCTCGCAGGGCTGGCCCACCTTCAGCCTTTCTATGTTTGACTCCGAGACATCAGCCTCTACCTGGAGCGAAGACATGTCGGCGATGGTCACAACGGCCGCCTTTGCGTTGGCGGCAGCGCCGAGGGGGGTTACGATGTCGCCGATATCCGCGTTTTTGGTGAGCACCACAGCGTCAAAGGGCGCCCTGATGTAGGTATATTCCAGAGCCACATCGGCCCCGCGCAGGGCGGCAGCGCTTGCTTGTATCGCCGCACCGGCTGATGCAGCGGCTGCCGCTGCCTTTTTGTACCGCGCCTCTGCGGCGTCGTAGGATGCCTGTGTAGTAAATTCTTTTTCAAGAAGCCGCCTTTCGCGGTCGAATGACATTTCCGCGTCCTTGAGCTCGGCCTTTGCCTGTTCGAGGCTGCTCCGTGAAACGTCGAGGTTTGCCAGCGCCTGCTTCCTGGATGCTGTGATGTCGTCATTTTCCAGCTGCGCGATGACCTGCCCTCTTTTGACCTTGCTTCCTTCCTCCACATAGAGCGCCACAAGTCTCCCTGTTACCTTTGAAGCGGCCGCAGCCTTTCGCTGGGGCACAACGTAGCCGCTCGCGTTGAGCAGGGTAACGACCTGAGAAGGGTAGACCAGTGCGACGCTCCCGGTCTCAACGCGTATTGCCGGTGCAAAGATACCTGTCAGGAAGAGCATGACGAGCAGGATAAGCACCGCGAGGCCTGTGATGTAAAACGCCTTCCTGCCCTTCCGAGGACGAAGCGACGGCGTGGATTTATCGATCTTTAGCTTTGTAAGGTCTTCATCAGCCATTGTTCAAGAATAAATTCAGTTACATATGTTAAACGACCTCTGTTCATCCTGTCAACTGTTTGTCTTGCAAAATCGCATATTTTCCCTGATAATAGTAGGCATGAAACGATGGTATGTGGTAAACACGAAGCCGAGGAATGAAGACCGCGCCGCCGGCAACCTTCTTGGCGGGGGCATCGAAGCGCTCTCTCCAAAACTGAGGATGAGGAGATACAGAGAGGGCAAATTTGTCAACTATATCGAGCCTATGTTCCCGGGCTACATCTTTGTAAAATTTCACCCTGTGGATGAATTTCGTCTTGTTAAATATACCAGAGGGGTGAAGACGATCGTCAATTTCAACGGCAGGATAATCCCGCTTCAGGATGAGATCATCACATTTATCAAAAGTCGCCTCGAGGACGGCGTCGCGACGATCAAAAAACAGGAATTCAGGAAGGGCGAGAAGATCTTTATCAAGGACGGACCGTTCAAGGGGCTGACAGGAATATTCGAGAAGGCGCTTGACGGCCAGGAGCGCGTTGCCATCCTCCTCGACAGCGTCAACTACTACGCCAGGATGGAGATAGACAGGGATTTGCTGACAAGCACGAGCTAATATTAGGAGCAGTTATAGAACTTTACGGCAATACGCAGGGACTTCATCACCTCATCAGACGAAGGCTCATCAATCTTTATAAAAAAAGGGTTGAACCGACTGCCGTCATTCCTTTCGATACGGCCAGGCAGATCATGCAGGTCTCAAAAGAGGCGTCGCGACAGATAGGCATCCTCATAAACAGGAGGGGCATGGTAGAGTACGTTGTCGTCGGCGATAACAGGGGAATAGAGATACCGAGGCTTTCCACGGAAAGGGTCGGCAGGGCGCGGTTCAGAGGCCTAAGGTTCATCCATACGCACCTGAACGGCGAATTGCTCTCCAGAGAAGACCTGACAGACCTGGCGATCCTGCAGCTTGACCTGGTTGCCTGTATCACCGAAAGGACCGGCGAAAGGGGGGCATCGATCCATATTGGCCACCTTGTCCCTGAGAACAGGGAAGGCAAGACATGGGCATTTATGGACCCTGTCGGCATACAGGAACTTGATATCGATTTCGTTTCCTTCATTACCGAGCTGGAAAATGAATTTGTCCGCGCCCGCGGCAGGTTTTATATTACCGGCGGAAATAAGGATCAGTGCGTTCTCGTAAGCGTTGTCCCTCCTGGACGCGACAAGGATGTTGAGGGTCACATCGCGGAGATGAAGGACCTCTGTTATTCGGCGGGTATCACGGTGCTCGATACGGCTACTCAGAGGCCGAAGGAGCTGCATCCAAGGTATCTTGTAGGAAAAGGAAAGATCGGGGAGATCATCATGAGGTGCCAGCAGCTCGGCGCAGATCTCCTTGTCTTCGATGAGGAGTTGACGCCGGGCCAGATGAACAGCATCTCATCGATGACGGAGCTAAAGGTCATCGACAGGAACCAGCTCATTCTCGATATCTTCGCCGGGCGGGCGAACACGAATGAGGCAAAGATCCAGGTAGAGCTGGCGCAGTTGAAATACATCCTCCCGAGGCTTGCGGAGAAGAACACGGCCTTTTCGAGATTGACAGGGGGCATCGGGGGAAGGGGCCCAGGCGAAACAAAGCTTGAGGTAGACAGGAGGCGCATCAGGGATAAAATCGCTTTCCTGGAGAAGAAGCTTGTCGAGATACGAAAGGTGAGGGAGAAGAAACGGGAGAAGAGGCGGTTCTCAGGGATACCCATCGTATCGATCATAGGATATACCAATTCCGGCAAATCGACGCTTTTAAACCTCCTTACAAAGAGCGCCGTTGAGGTTGAAGACAGGCCCTTCAGCACCCTGAACCCTACAACCAGGACGATCAAGTACCCAGAGCGGAAGGCGATCATCCTCACCGACACTGTCGGCTTTATCGACAGATTGCCCCAGGTCCTTCTCAGGGCCTTTATCGCGACATTAGAGGAGCTTGAGGACGCGCACCTTTTGATACACCTTGTGGACGTCAGCGCGCAGGATTTCGAGGAGAAGATGGGCATTGTTGAAGATACGCTTCGCACCATCGGACTGGATGACAAGAAGGGGATCATTGTCTTTAACAAGATCGACAGGGTAGACAGGACGTACCTTCAATATGCCGAACAGAGGCATCATGCGGTCTCGATCTCATGTACAAAGAGAGAGGGCATTGAACGGCTGATAGAAACAATAGAGAAAGCACTCGGAACCCCAGCTCATGGCTAATAAAGTAAAAGGTAAAAAGTGAAAAGCCCTCGTGAATCGTAATTCGTAATTGGATGAATCCTGTTACGTTTGTTCTCGCCGAACGCCTGCCCCCGAACGGATTTAATATATTTTTGATATACGATATACGATTTTCTAAGAGCTATGAGTTATGAGATGCTTTTCCTGCTGCCCTATAAGCACCGACGCAATGTGCCGGTCCGGTTCCGGAAAGTCGTATTGAGCGAGCTCATTGACAGCTATCCAACGGACCTCGTCGTGGTCTTTGAGACGGATGTCTCCCCTCACAAGGGAGGCACGATAAGCGTATAGCATGATCTCTGACTGGCAGTTTAGCTGATGCCTGAAGGAGCAGAGATGATCCCTCACGGCGATCTCGATGCCGAGCTCTTCCTCTATCTTCCTTTTTAGGCATTCTTCCAGGGATTCGCCCTCTTCCATCTTGCCTCCCGGGAATTCCCACAGGTATCCCAAATAGGCGCGCTTCCTTTTCGCAATGAGGACTCTGCCGTCCTTTTCAATCACCGCGGCGGTGACAGGGGTATAATAGAGGTCATCCATATCCGGAACGAAACAAACTCATAACTTATGGCAAATCCTATATCTAGGTTCTAAAAAAGAACGACCGGCGGAATGGTGCTACCGGATGAGGTCGATCTTCGTCAGCGTTGTCTGGTTCGCTACTCTCGGGGCATTCACGAGGTTCCATGCAACGTACTGTTCCGCGTACGGATGTTCTGCGGACATCCCGTCAACGGGCACAATGACGGAAAAACCCCTGAGGGCAGCGGCGCTTGCCGTATAGAGGACTGCTCCGTGGGCAGCCGTCCCGACGACGATGACCGTTTTTACGCCTTTTTCTTTTAGGATCTTCTCGAGGTCGGTGCCGAGGAACTTGTCCGGCCCCGAGGCGACGACAGGTTCGTCGGCGCGGGGCGCGAGCGCCTGTGCAATATCTGCCGCTGCAGCGCCCGGGGAGAGGCTGTAGACGACGGGTGCCCCTTTTGTCCGGGCAAGGGCAAGAAGCCTTTTCACTCCAGGTATGGAAGCGATGCAGCGTGGCCGCCTCTCCGGATTGCAGGTCTGCTTGTTAAAATCGAGCATCAGGAGGGCGGTAGTCTTCGCGTCTATCGTTACGGGTTTCAGTTCCGGAGCTGCCGGCGCCTTCACGGTATTCCACTCATCAATGATGTTCTGGGCGTGAACCGCAGAAAGAAGGAAAGCATAAAAGGTTATGAGCAAGCAGGCATATATCATCGCATTTCTTACAAAGGAAATGGCATATCTTTTCATGATGACCTCCTTCTTTGTTATATGTGCTCACCAATGCTACTCTTTATGATAAAGCTTGTCAATACGGATACAATCTTTTAGGTTATGAGCTCATTTTTTTCGTACCATCCTACAATGTCTCTGATATACTATTGAGCTGTGTTATCCCGATACCATACAATGCTGTCGACCTTTTCCCCCCTGAAGCAGAAGTTTTTCAGGATGCTCTGGATGACAAACGTCATATCCCTCATGGGCACGCTGATGCACGAGGTCGGGGCTGCCTGGCTCATGACAACCCTTGCACCCACGCCTTTTATGGTTGCGATGGTCCAGACCGCATCCACGCTCCCCTTTTTTCTGCTTGCCCTTCCGGCAGGCGCCCTTGCCGATATCCTGGATAGGCGGCGGCTTTTACTGATGACGCAGGCGTGGATGCTTACCACATCAGTTGTTCTTGGTGTGCTTACTATTTTGGGTACAACAACACCCGCGGTCCTCCTTGCGTTGACCTTTTGTCTTGCACTGGGAGCTTCAGTGAACGCGCCCTCCTGGCAGGCGGTCATCCCCGAGTTGGTGGAGCGCAACGAGCTGCCTGCGGCGATAGCCATCGGTTCGGTGGGGTTTAACCTCGCGCGCGCCGTGGGACCGGTGATCGGCGGGTTGATCGTCGCTGCCTTCGGTCCCGGCGTAACGTTTCTCCTGAATGGCGTCTCATTTCTCGGTGTTGTTGTCGTTTTGAAGAAATGGAAAAAGACGCAGCGGACGAGCACCCTAAAAGAGGAACGGATGGTGAGCGCGATGCGGGCCGGTATACGCTACATCAGGCATGCCCCCGAGGTAAGATCGGTATTGGTCCACACTATGTTCTTTTCCTTTTTTTGCAGTCCACTGTGGGCCTTTTTGCCGATCGTTTCGAAAGAACATCTCAGCCTCGGCTCATCGGGCTACGGGATCCTCCTCGGTTTTTTCGGTTTCGGTGCCCTTCTCGGTGCGCCGTTCCTGCCGGTCCTCCGGCAGAGATTCTCGCTAAACCTTGTCGTTCTTTTTGCATCGAATATCTTTGCCCTCGTAATGGTTGCGATGGCAAACCTTCATTCGTTCCCATTCCTTGCGACCGTTATGACTGTGGGCGGCATGGCCTGGCTTATCCTTATCTCGACCCTCATCGCAGTTGTCCAGTCGGTGATCCCTTCATGGGTGCGGGGTAGGGTCTTATCGGTGCATATGATCACATTCTTTGGCGGCCTGGCAGGGGGAAGCGCCCTGTTTGGTTTTATAGCCGGTCTGGCGGGCATATCATCAACGCTGAATGTCGTAGCAGGCTTCCTGGTGATCGCCACGATCATTACCTGGAAATATAAACTGGTAAGCGGGGAGGGGCTAGACCTGAATCCTTCCATGCACTGGCCTTCCCTTGCCGTTTCATGCCCGCCCGATCTCGACGAAGGGCCCGTACTTGTTGTCGTCGAATATCATATCGACCCGAAAAGATCCCCGGAATTTACAGATTCCATGCGTTCGCTAAAAACGATCCGCAGACGGGATGGCGCTATACGATGGAACCTCTTCCACGATCTTACGGACCCGGGCCACTACATAGAATCTTATATCGTCGAATCCTGGGGGGAGCACCTCCGGCAGCATGAGCGGATTACCGTGGCGGACAGGGAGATCGAAAAGAACGTTTTTTCATTTCATCTTGACGGAAAGACGCCAAAGGCCATGCACTTTCTCGCCGAGTCTCTTCAGGCGAGGAACAGGAAGGGCGATCCCGCGGGGTCCTGTTGAATAGGAGGTCCTCATTCCCGCTCCCCTTGCGGGAGGGGGTCAGGGAGAGGGGGGAATGATACGGCCAGTTTCCTTCAACACATTTTGAACATTTGAATTTCGTGCTTGGATGGGCAGGATTTCGAATTTCAGTAATTCTGTACCTATTTTCTCCATAATTGGTATAAAATAATCATTATCATACTACCCATGGATGAGATAGACAAGAAGATACTCAACCTCATACAGGAGGAATTCCCGCTCTCGGAGAGGCCCTTTGAAGATATCGGGAAAAAGACCGGGATCAGCGGCAGGGAGGCCTTGAAGCGGGTAAAAGAGCTGAAAGAGAAAGGGATCATACGGAGGATAGGCCCTATACTCGAACGGAAAAAGCTCGGCTACACCAGCGTCCTCTGCGGCGTGCACGTTGATGACAGCGCGATTGTGGAGGTTGCACGCGAGATAAGCGCGCTTGCAGGGGTTACCCACAACTACGAGCGCGAGGGCGAACTGAACCTCTGGTTCACCATCACAAAAAAGACGATCGGGGAGATAGACAGCGCGCTGGCGGACCTTGAAAGGGCACATGGGCTGAGGATATACCGGTTCCCTGAAAAAAGGACGTTTAAGATAAAGACCTATTTCCCACTATAGGCCGTTGCACGGCAGTGAGCAGTTCTTATGAATGATGAATTAAGCCTCGAACCTCGCACCTCGCCCCCCGCACCCCGAAAACGGGTTTTTCTCGTTGACGGCAACTCTTACCTCTACAGGGCCTTTTATGCGACCCCTCACCTCTCGAATTCGAAGGGCATGCCGACGAACGCGGTCTATGCCTTTATCAGCATGATGAAGAAGCTTGCAGCCGCTGAGAATCCTGACACCCTTGTCATTGTCTTCGATTCAAAGGCGCCGTCTTTCAGAGAAGAAATATCGAAGGCATACAAGGCCCAGAGGCCGCCGATGCCGGACAACCTTTCGATACAGATACCATTTGTGAAGAAGGTCATTGAGGCCATGGGTATACCGATCCTGGAGATGGAAGGCTTCGAGGCCGACGATATTATCGGTACTATCGTGCATGGGCTCAAGGAGCACGGCGACGTGGAGACATACATTGTGACCAGCGATAAGGACATGATACAGCTTTTGTCGGAAAAGGTCTTTATTTATGATTCGATGAAGAACCGGTTGATAGGAGAGAAAGAGGCGGAAGAAAAATTCGGCATCAAGCCCTCTCTTATGGTCGATTATCTGGCGCTCTGCGGCGATGCATCGGACAACATCCCGGGCGTGCCGGGCATCGGCGATAAGACCGCGAGGGAGCTTGTAAACAGCTTTGGGCCCATTGATGCCATCTATGACAATATTGAAAAGGTGAAAAAACCATCCGTAAGGGAGAAGCTCGCGAACGGGAAAGACCTTGCCGCCATGAGCCGGCAGCTTGCGACAATACGGCTCGATGTGCCGGTGGACGCAAGTCTTGCAAGCCTCGAAATGACCGGCCAGGACCTCCAGGAACTGCGGAGAATTTATCGGGAGCTTGAATTTACATCCCTTTACCGGGAGATCAAGCCAGGCGGTGAAGAAAAAAAGGAATGGAAGGAAAAAGGGCTTGCACAACTGCACATGACTTCCGTTGCCATCATGTCATCCTTCCGGGGAAAGAACTCCAGCGACCTGCACCTTGAAGGCTTTGCTGCCTTCGACGGTGAAGGCGTTTTTTTCTCACAGGACGAAAAAGAGCTGCAAGAAATACTCTTCCGGGCCGGAGAGATCGTCACTTACAATTTGAAGCCCCTCATGGTAATGAAGCGGCAATGGGGCAACGAGGAAACGGCGAAAGGGGGGAGGGGGGAAACGGGTAAGCGTAGAAGCGGGGAAGGAAATGGAAGACCGCGGTTCTTCGATGTTATGCTTGCCACGTACCTGGTAAATCCCCTCCGGAAAGATTACTCCCTGGGGTCGATCATTGAAGAATACCTCGATGCGGAGCTTGCGTCCCCGGACAAAAAGACAATACTGATCGACGGTGCCTGCCGGCTATTTGAGCTGAAGGATATCCTTCTCCGGACCATGGGGTCGCGGGATCTTGCAGATCTTTATTACAAAACAGAGCTCCCGCTGATAGAGGTGCTGGCAGATATGGAGCAGACGGGCGTGAAGGTTGACAGGAAGATCCTTGGCGAACTGTCGCGTGATTTTGACGCAAGGCTCACCGGCATCGTGAAGAAGATATACGATCAGGCAGGAGAGCCATTCAACATCAACTCACCTCAACAGCTCTCCCGTATCCTCTTTGATACGCTGAATCTCACGCCTGTGAAAAAGACAAAGACGGGTTTTTCGACCGATATCGAGGTGCTTGAAGCGCTCTCACTCCAGCATCCCCTGCCAAAAAAGATCCTTGAGTACAGGACGCTGACGAAGCTGAAAAACACATACATCGATGTTCTCCCCACGCTTATCAACCCCCGTACCGGAAGGATACATACGACCTTCAACCAGATGGTCGTGGCAACAGGCAGGCTGAGCAGCAGCGACCCGAACCTTCAGAACATACCTATACGAGGCGAGGAAGGTATGAAGATACGGGGCGCCTTTGTGCCGGAGAGCGGCTGCATTCTCCTCTCATCCGATTACTCGCAGATAGAGCTGCGCGTCCTTGCCCACCTGTCACAGGACGCCTCTCTCATCGGGACGTTCCTCAACGACGGAGATGTCCATACGACCGTTGCGAGCGGGGTGTTCATGGTGGAGCCCGAGAATATAACCTCCGAGATGCGCAGGACCGCAAAGGTCATCAACTTCGGCATTATCTACGGCATGAGCGCCTTCGGCCTCTCGAAAGAGCTTGGCATTTCGCAAAGAGAGGCACAGCAGTTTATCGACAGCTACTTCGAAAGGCACAAAGGCGTGAGGGAGTATATGGACAGAACCATCGAAGGGGCGCGCGCCGATGGTTTTGTGAGGACCCTTTTCGGTAGAATACGATATATACCTGAGATCAGCAACACCGATGCGAATATCCGGAGCCTCGGGGAGCGCGCTGCCATGAACACCCCTATCCAGGGCACTGCCGCCGACATCATCAAGATGGCTATGATAAATATCCACCGAAAGATAGAGGGGCAGGGCCTTTCAACCAGGCTCATCCTGCAGATCCACGACGAACTGCTCTTCGAGGTCAAAGAGGAAGAGGTCGAAAGACTGGAGATGCTGGTACGGGAGGAGATGGAGAAGGTTGTTACCCTTTCTGTTCCTTTGAAGGTTTCGATTGGAAAGGGGCATAGCTGGGCTGCGGCTCACGGTTAGGCCTATCAGATAAAATCGCCAGCAATTCCGCGCAGCAGATAAAGACGAAGACGGAAAAGTAGATCCAGAAAAGAAATGCAATGAAAACGCCGTAGGTACCGAAAAACGCCGTGAGCCTGCCTATGTGAAGGATGAAATATTTAAAGAGATGCTTGCCCGCATACCAGAAGATGGTGCCGAGGGCCGTGGAGGCAAAGAGCAGCCGCTTGTTGCGGACTGGCGTGAGAAAATAGTAGAGCAGAAAGAACATCCCGAAGGTAAAGACCATGTCAAGAGCAGAGAAGGCATAGACAAATGGTGTTTTCATGATAAAGGCGGGCAGCGTTTTAATGATCTGCGACTGGATCATCACGATAAAGATGAAGCTGAAAAAAAGCATTGTCTGGACTATTGCGAAAATAGAGGTGAGAAGAAGCTCCTCGCCTTTTCCTTTAATGAAGCTCTTGGGATTCCTGCCGAAGATGATGTGGAATGAAGGGCGCAGAACGGCGAACAGCCTTGATGTGAAAAAAAAGAGGAACAATATCCCCAGGGGGCCTGAGAGCCTCTTTGATACTGAAATAACGTTCAGCTCTTTTATGAACTTTTGCACCACGATGGTGTTGTACGGATCAGGTATGATGTTTTTGATGTGTTGCACCAGATGAACAGTAGGATGCCCCAGGTCTATCACATAGCCGAGGATAAAGATGGAGAGGAGGGTGAAGGGGATGAAGGTCAGGAGAACATAATAACAGATGGATGAGACGATAATATTCCCATGGTCCTGCTGGTATTTTTTAAAAAGCCTCCTGATAATGTCCCAGGTGTAAAACGTCGCCTGCCGGACCCCTTTTTTGTCGATGCCCCTTATCATAATCCACCGTTTATTGTACCATGATGGGGCAGCATAGGAGAAATAAAAAACATGAAACGTGAGACGACGGGCATCGGTGCCGGGACCCCCATCCGCAAACACGCTCAATTGATAGATCCCCCGAAGCAGCGCTTCGGGGCAGGGCCATTCCCTCCCCTGGCGGAAAAGGACCATACCAACACCATTCCCTCTAAGGGCTAGGGCACAGGCGGAGGCGGTACCTGGCAGCACCATTCCCCCTCCCCTTACTAGGGAGCGTCCCTGCAGTTTCCCCCTCCCCTGGCGGGAGAGGACCATACCAACACCATTCCCTCTCCCCTGGCGAGAGAGGGTCATAGCAACTATGTCCCCTCTCCCCTTCGCGAGAGAGGACCATACCAACACCATTCCCTGTCCCCTGGCGAGAGAGGGTCATAGCAACTATGTCCCCTCTCCCCTTCGCGGGAGAGGGTCAGGGTGAGGGGGAATGATACGACCGTCCCTCCTCGCCTCACGATTTACGGATGTTTTGCTATGAGCTATGAACTACGAGCTGCTTTTCTCACCCTATCCTTATCCTCGGATCGGCGAGGGCGTAGGAGATGTCGGCGATGAGGTTGCCGAGGAGCGTCAGAAATGCGCCGATAACGAGGATGCCCATGATTGTCGGGTAGTCCCGCGCCATGACGCTCATGTAGAAAAGCTGCCCCATGCCGGGGATGGAGAAGATGCTCTCGAAGATGACGCTCCCGCCGATAAGCCCTGGGACCGAAAGCCCCAGTATGGTAATCACCGGCAGGAGGGCGTTTCGCAGGGCGTGCTTCCTGAGAACCATGCCTTCCGGCAGCCCTTTGGCATAGGCTGTCGTGATGTACTCCTGGCGGAGCACCTCGAGGAGGCTGTTTTTCATGTAGCGGGATATGCCCGCAAGCCCGCCGAAGCCGGAGATGCAGACGGGCAGGATGAGATGCTTCGCCACATCGATGGTTTTGTCAAAGAATGAAAGCTCGCTGAAATTGAATGACTTGATGCCTGATATGGGGAGCAGCTCAAGGTATACTCCGAAGAACATCATCAAAAGGAGCGCGATCCAGAACGTCGGCGCTGCGTATCCTGCGAATACAAAGGACGTGAGCACCTTGTCGAGGATGCTGTCCTTGTAGCGGGCGCAGTAGATCCCTATGGGGATCCCCACAAGGAAGATGAGCGCCATGGAGAGGAGATTGATGAGTATCGTCACGGGAAGCCTCTCTTTTATCTTGTCAATGACAGGCCTCCTGTCGGGCGAGAAGGATATGCCGAAATCGAGTTTCACGATCCTCGTAAGCCACATTCCGTACTGCACGTGGAGGGGCTTGTCAAGGCCGTAAAAGGCGCGTATCCTCTCCCTCACCTGTTTGGTTATCTTGGGGTTCATGTCCGTTTCGAGGGCCCCCGGCTCGCCGGGCACAAGATGGATAACGACGAAGGAGATAAGGGTGATCCCGAAGAGCATAGGGACCATGAATAAGAGCCTCTTAAGGAGATAGCGCAGCATTCGCCTTGTACCTCCTCTGGTCTTCCGGCACGTACCATTTGATAAAATTGTGTGTCAGGCCCGCTGCGGCAGGCTGGATGCCTTTGAACCTCTTGTGGATCGCGACCGTTGCGTAAGGATAAAAGAGAAACACATAGGGCGCCTCCTCGGCAATTACTTCCTGAAACCTTCCATAGTAGCGCTTTCTCTCTGCCCTGTCGAAGGTGTGCCGCGCCTTCTCAATAATTTCATCAACCTCTTTGTTCTCGAAGGAAATGAAGTTGAGCTCTTTCGGCCCCTGTTTTGAGGAATGCCAGATGTCATAGGGATCGGGCTCCGGATTGATCGACCATCCGAGTATAACGGCGTCAAAGTTCCGCTTGTCGATAAATTCATTGATCAGGCTCGCCCACTCCAGGACCCTGATCTTTACCGTGATGCCGATCTCGAAGAGCCTCCGCTGGATCAGTTCCGCGCACTGTATCCTGACTGTATTCCCCTGGTTGACGAGGAGTGTGAACTCAAAGGGGCTGCCGTTCCTTTTCAGTGTGCCATCGGCCCCTCTTTCGTATCCCGCCTCCTTTAAAAGCGCCAGCGCCTTTTCCTTGCTGTATCCGTACCTTTTCACGTTTCCGTTATAGGCCCACATGTTCGGCGTAAAGGGCCCTGTAGCCTCTTCCCCCAGCCCGAGGAGTATGCCGTCGATTATCTCCTTCCTGTCGATAGCGTGGGATATCGCCTGCCGTACCCGCTTGTCCTTGAAAAGTCCGTGTTTCAGGTTAAATCCGAGATAGGTATAATTGAAGGCGAGGTATTTGTATTTGTTGTACTCCTGCTTGAACCTGGGATACTCTGTCTGCTTCAGGAATTGCAGCGGTGCAAGCCCCATCATATCGATCCCGTAGCGCTTGAGCTCAAGGAACATGGTGGCGCTGTCGGGGATGATGCGCATCATGTACCGGCTGATGTAAGGCCGCCCTTCGAAATAGCTTGTATTTGCCGTCAGGATGACCCTGTCGCCGGGTATCCATTCCTTGAATACGAAAGGGCCTGTGCCGATGGGCCTCCTGATGAGAGGCGATGTGGTGATATCCTTTCCTTCGAGAAGGTGCCTCGGCATGATTGCCGTTGCCCAGCTTATGAGCGCCGGTGCGAAGGGTTTGCCGTAGGTTGCTTTGAAGGTGTGGTCGTCGAGGACCTCGGCCTTTTTCACGAGCTGGAAATCCGCCGCGTATGCCGTCGGGGTCTTTGGGTCGACGGTGACCTTATAGGTGTACATGACGTCGTGCGCGGTGAAAGGCTTCCCGTCATGCCATTTGACACCCTTCTTCAAGCGAAACGTTATAGAGAGGTTATCCTTCGAGATCTCCCAGGATTCGGCGAGATTCCCGACGATGTTGAGGTCTTTGTCATATTTTACAAGGCCGTTGTAAATCTGGCCTGCTATCTCGTGGGACGCCGAATCCGTGGAGAGGAGCGGGATAAGGTTCGACGCCTCCCCGATGGATGCCATAACGATCATATCACCGTAGGCCGGCTTCCCGGGATCGTCGTAGGACAATGTCCCTTTCTGTTGCGAACAGCCAAAGAGGAGAAAGGCAATCAATAGAAAGAGAGGACCCTGTCTGGATAGCATTGACGTGGTTATTGTAGCAAAGGTATCCGTCAAAGTAAAGGAACGGCGCTTAAAAACCGCTTGACTTTGTTGTGTATTCGTAAATACTAAATGTATAAGGTTTCATATTTTTTGCTGTGGAGGGGGTTATGATGTTCGGAAAGAAGATTGCCATCAATACAGGCGGGGGCGACGCGCCGGGTCTGAATGCGGTCATTGAGGCCGTCGTTATGTCCGCATCAAAAAGGAACTGGGAGGTCTACGGCATAAGGAACGGCTACGCGGGGCTTCTGAACATCAACGAGATCACCAGGTTGACCCCCGAAACGGTCCGGGGCATCTCAAATATGGGCGGCACTATCCTGGGGACGACAAACAAGGGAAACCCCTTTGAAATGCCCATCCTTGGAGCGACAGGCGAGGTAGAGATCCGTGATGTCTCAGACAAGGTCGTAGAAAATTTTCAGCGGCTCGGCTTCGACTGCCTTATTGCCGTGGGTGGGGACGGAAGCCTTAAGATAGCCCATGACTTCTACAAAAAGGGCGTGCCCGTTATAGGTGTTCCGAAGACCATCGATAATGACCTCGGGGGGACGGTGATAACCTTTGGCTTCGACACGGCGGTGAGCATAGCCACAGAGGCGATAGACCGCCTCCATTCAACTGCGCGCTCTCATGACCGTGTGATGGTTGTCGAGGTCATGGGCCGCCACGCGGGATGGATCGCCCTCAACAGCGGGATCTCAGGCGGAGCGGACGCGATACTCCTCCCGGAGATCCCTTTCGATATCGACAAGGTGTGCAGGCACATCATGGACAACGAGCTCCACGGCCGTCATTACGCCATTGTCGTTGCAGGGGAGGGGGCGGCGCCGATAGGAGGGTCTGAGCTCTCAAAAGGTGCCGGCGAGATCGGAAGGCAGGACGTTGTCCTCGGCGGGGTAGGCGAATACGTTGCAAAGGCAATAGCAAAGAAGACAGGCAAAGATACCCGCTCCATCGTCCTCGGACACCTTCAGAGGGGCGGGTCGCCCACAACATTCGACAGGCTTGTTTCACTCCGCTTCGGCGCGGCAGCGGTGCGCATGGTCGAGGCGGGGCAGTTTGGCGTCATGGTCGCCCTTATTCCGCCGGAGATGAAGGGGGTGCCCCTTGCCGATGTGATCGGCAGGATACGGAAGGTCTCCCTCGATTCCGATTCAATCCAGACCGCTCGGGAGATGGGAATCTGCCTTGGGGATTGAAAATCTTGACAAGCATCCCCGTTCATTGCATAATAAGGCATGGACCTTCTGAAAGTCATTCACGAGCGGAGGAGCATCAGGAAGTACAGGAAGGATCCTGTCCCCGAAGAGATCATCATCGAGATCCTTGAGGCGTCGCGGCGTTCACCGTCCTGGGCGAATACGCAGGTATGGCGGTTCATCGTCGTCAAAGACCAGGCGATAAAAGAGAGGCTCGCCTCAGAGATTTTTCCCGGCGGCAGCAATCCCGCACGCCAGGCGATCGTCGACGCGCCGGCCCTCATCTGTGTCGCTGCCAAAAGAGAGCTTGCAGGGTTCTACAAGGGGCAGGCAGCAACAGACAAGGGGGACTGGTTCATGTTCGATGCAGGGATAGCCATGGAGCACATCGTGCTTGCAGCGTGGAACTTCGGCCTCGGCACAGTCCACGTAGGGCTCTTCGACGCGAAGAAGGCGGAAGAGATCCTGAAGATACCCGACGGGTTCTCGATCACCGCGATGACGCCGCTGGGCTATTTCGACGAGACGCCTGGCGAGGCGCCAAAATTCACCCCCCGCAAACCCTTAAAAGAGATCGCCTACCTCAACGCCTTCGGCACGGAATACATCAAAGAATAGACTGTAACGATAAAAACAGCCAATATCGAAGATCATGCACAAGGGGGGAATGGCGAATGACCTATGAGCGGTTCGAAGATCTGCCTGTGTGGAAGAAGGCAATGGACCTTGCAGAAAAGGTGTATACGTTAACGGAGGGCGGGCAGTTTAAGAGGAAATACAGCCTCCGGGACCAGATCGCGCACGCGGTGCTTTCGGTTTCCAACAACGTTGCTGAAGGGTTTGAGCGAGGCACAACTCCGGAGCTTCTCGCGTTCCTCTATATCGCGTGGGGCTCTGCCGGAGAGGTCAGGTCTATGCTTTGTTTCTTCGAAAGGCTACCTGTCTTTCGGGATTTGAAATCTCAAATTTCAAATTTGAAATCCCTCGCAGAGGGTGTGTCGCGTCAACTGCGAGGCTGGGCAGACTCGCTCCAGAACAGCGAGATAAAAGGGCAGCGATACCTAACCGAAAAAGAGCGTACGAAATACCAGAACCAAAAAGAACAGGCGGAATTTGAGAAACTGCTTCAATCATACACAAAGGGCAAGAGAGAGTGATGCTTCGGGGTGGTCCATGGACATGGAGTTCCATTATTATATTACCTATTTTATCGCCCTCAGGGCGGGATTCGCGCCGGGAGATGCCTATGTGATCGCCTATGCGTCGCAGTACACAGACGACAACACTACGGTGTACAGGATCAACAAAGGTGGTCCCGGTGAGTATTCAAACTACATCAGTCAGACCTCAAACATCCTCAAGCCGCAGAAGGAGCTGATGACGGTCTACCCTGCCTTTCATTTCATGCCGGGAACAGTGGGCGAGATCAGCGGCGACTGCGCCCGGCGCCGCGACGGCAAGCTCCATTTGATGAATACCATACCCGACAGCATAAACAGCAGGCAGCTACTTCAGGCCGCCCTCGATTCTCATGATCCGTACAGGATCGGCATCGCCACGCATATGTATGCCGACACCTTTGCGCATCAAAACTTCGTCGGCTTTGAAGAGAGCTTCAACGGGATGAAGGGGCTGTTCGAAGGCATTGTGCCCGATATCGGACATGCAGACGCAGGGCATCAACCGGACAAGATGTCTTTATCGTGGGAAGACCGGCGTCTCGTTCAAAGCCATTCAAAGATCGACAACAGGGAACGCTTTCTCGAGGCCGCCCGCTGCATCTATCAAGGGTATGCGGATTATCTGCATGTTCTGCCGGACAGCGGAAAACTGACGGCACAGATTGCAAAGGCGACAGGCAAGCGTGAAGACGGCAAGAAGGCCCGGATTGATCGATACAAAAAACTTATAGTCGCGGTTTTATTCAATACGATAAAAAGGCCTGGTTCAAAGAGGCGGTCGATCGTGTCAGCGTGGAGATCCCTTACGCCGGCGGAGAGGATACCGTGCCCAGGAGCGAGACGGAATATGTATGGAAAGGGAGCCACAAAGAGAGCCGCTGGCACCGGTTCCAGGAGGCCGTGAAGGCACATCAGCGGCTGGCAGTGGATACCGTGATCGGCCCGATCTTTGAGAAGATGGAATTTAATCAGGACCTTTCATGAGGATGAGCACCGGTGCAAATATGCCCCGGGGTAAATCGTCGTGAGGAGAGGAAGTTTGGTCGTATCATCCCACCCCCTCACCCTGACCCTCTCCCGCGAGGGGAGAGGGAATAGCGTTGCCCTGATCCTTTTCCTCAAAGAGGAGAGGGAATATTGTTAACACGAAGCGCTGCTTCGGGGGATCTATTAATGGAGAGTGCTTGCGGGGGCATTCCGATACAACGGAGGCGTGTCGTTTGTGTTTTGAATATTTGAATTTGTTTAGGATTTAGAAATTTGAATTTAGGATTTGTCTTGGGCGATGAGCTGCGAGCCGCTTTTTTCTTCAGCGCCGGCCGTTGCCGTTCGCGGTCAGCTCATCCATCAATTCTTTCACGGTCATCACGTGATCGACCCTGTAGCCGTTAACGCCTACCGTATAGAGCGGCTTTTCGGCATCCGGATTATAACCGGCAGAGCTTAAAAGCCCGTTGCAGATGCAGAAGCTGCTTTCGTTGTTCTCTCTTGCCGCGCATCGGCTGAAATGCCCATCCCTGTCTTTGGAGAGGATGTATCCTTTGTCGCATTTTGGCTTTCTCTGTCCTTGCAGGGAATCGATGAACATGGGCGACTGTCTTATGACCATGAAGGGCATGTTACAGGGCGACCCCGGTCTTTGTGCAACAACGATATCGTCTTTTCCGGCATTTACAACAGCACGTTTATAATCCGGCGATGCGCTGCTTTCCTCGGTCGCAAGGAACCTTGTTCCCATCTGAACCCCGTCGGCGCCCATATGGAGAAACCTTACAATGTCATCGTGGCTGTAAATGCCGCCGGCCACGATGACCGGGAAACCGCCGTGCATTTCTGCTACCTCCTTCACAAGAGGAAAGAGATTTTCCAGCTTGTTTGACTCAAGGCCGATCTGGTCGAATGCGAAGCCAAGGTGGCCCCCTGCAAGGGGACCTTCCAGGACGACGGCATCGGGGCGGTATTTTGCCCGCTCCCATTTTTTGCATATAAGCTCGAGCGCCCTTGCGGATGAGACGATAGGGATGAGCGCGGTATTGCCGGGGTCTTTTATGGCGGGCAGGTTGAGGGGTATCCCTCCACCGGATATGATCACATCCGCGCCGGCATCGATGGCCCCTTTCACGGAGTCATTGTAATCCCTTGCAATGGCAACCATGATATTGATGCCTGCGATGCCGCCCTTCGCCTTTGCAAGTGATATCTCTTCCCTGACGGCCTCATAGGTGTTAAAAGATTTACCGTTCCTCTTCGAGACAAGCCTGTCGAGACATGCGCTTGACACGATGCCGACGCCACCTTCAGCGGCTACTGCGCCGGCAAGCGGGGCGAGCGACACACCTATGCCCATGCCTCCCTGGATGATCGGCACCTCTATCGTTTTGCCCTTAATCTTTAGCAATGGCAGTCTGCCGTTTTTCGTATCCATGGGACTCAATTTCGATTCACGTATTCTGCTGTTATCTTTTTTCCTTTAATGTAACACCTCTTGAGGTTTTGAATGATATCTTCCGCAATCTCCTCAGGGATCTCCACAAGGCTGTGGCGCTCAAAGACGTCGATCTTCCCGATCAGGCTGCCAGGGATGCCTGTTTCTCCGGCAATTGCCCCTACGAGATCCTTTGCCTTTACCTTCTCCTTGCTGCCCGCGTTGATACGCAGCGCCGTCATTGACTCCCGCCGGTTTGTTGCCCGCACCCGTTTTTCCTGATGCAGAGGTTCCTTTTCATCGGCGCTGAGGTGCATTTTTAATAGCGCCGCCGCAATATCCAAAGAGGTATAATCTTCATTACAGAGCGATTCGATGGTCTTCACATACCGGTGGAGACCTCCATCATCGATGACCTCTTTTACCTTCTCCAGCATGTTGGCTGTCTTTACCTCTTCCACGTCGGCGAGAGAAGGGACCGATTGACGCTGTATCTTAATGTTCGCATATGACTGAATATCCTTGAGCTTATAAATATCGCGCCCTACGATAAAGGCAAAGGCGCGCCCCTTTTTGCCGGCACGTGCGGTCCTTCCTATTCGGTGCACGTAATACTCTTCATCCTGGGGGAGGTCATAGTTGAAGACAGCCTCAATATCTTCCACATCGATCCCCCGCGCCGCCACATCGGTAGCAACGAGTATCTCTGTGAGGTTCTTCCGGAACCTGTTCATGGCCCTGTCTCGCTGAGGCTGGGTCATATCTCCGTGGAGGCCGTCGGCAACATACCCTCTTGCCTGGAGGTGCATAACCACTTCATCGACCCGCCTTTTCATATTGCAAAAAACAAGAGAGGATTTGAGGTTGTGCATGTCGATAAGCCGGCACAGCACATCGAGCTTGGCGCCTTCTCTTACCTCGAAATAGGATTGCTCAACATGCGGAACGGTAAGCTGTTTGTGGACAACCCTTATGAACTCTGGATTATGCTGATATTTGTGCGTCAGATCTAAGATCGGTTTCGGCATCGTGGCAGAGAAGAGGAGCGTCTGACGTGCGTGAGGAGTGCGTTGAAGTATGGTTTCCACATCGTCGATAAAGCCCATATTGAGCATCTCATCGGCCTCATCGAGAACAACCGTCTTTACCTCAGAGAGGTCCAGTGTGCCCCGGTTTATATGATCGATGGTACGGCCCGGTGTGCCGATAACAACGTGGGCCCCGCCTTTCAGTACCTTGATCTGCCGGTCTATGGGCTGTCCTCCGTATACGGAGAGGATTTTGATATCCTTTCTGTGAAGAAGGAGCCTTTTGAGCTCTTCGGCAACCTGGATCGCAAGCTCTCGCGTGGGGCAGAGGATGACCGCCTGCACCCTCTTCGCCTTAGGATTGATCTTTTCCAGCAGGGGTATCCCAAAGGCAAGTGTCTTGCCTGTCCCGGTCTGCGCCTGCCCGATGACATCTCTTCCTTCAAGGATCGGCGGTATTGCCCTTGCCTGTATAGGGGTCAGTTCCTCGAACCCCATTTCTTCTACAGCCCTGCGGAACTCTCTCGACAGGGCGAGGTCTTCAAATTTTTCCATTTCTATGAACTTTTCCTTCTGGTTCGTTATTTATTGCGGTTACTCAGTCTATACAAAAGTAGCGGGTTAACCTCGGGCAATGGATAGGTTGAGGATGGCAATATGTTTTAAATATATCACATATTGGAAATATATTCAAAAAAACCATTTGTTACGAATTGCCTCATATTAAATCTTACCAAAGCATTCACAAAGAAGGGATCGTTGACTCATAATTATATGTTACCGAACATTTACATTGTGCAGGAGGTTCTCTATGAGTCCGCGATCGAAAAAGGAGTACACCGAGGCTATCCATAAGAGATACAAGAAAGCTCCCCGATCAGAGAAAAAGATCATCCTTGACGAGTTCTGCGCAGCCTCGGGAT